>Ga0070734_10000156_pt1 | contig 188620 bp, 156 predicted proteins | sample Coa_R1_8_FD_66444 | JGI IMG/M metagenome (GOLD analysis project Ga0070734, IMG submission 66444) | Surface soil microbial communities from Centralia Pennsylvania, which are recovering from an underground coalmine fire - Coalmine... | ecosystem: Environmental > Terrestrial > Soil >...
TACGTGATGCCCGAGATCGACCCGAGCACGTAACCGAAGTTGTTGTTGGCCGAGGTTGCGCCCGCCGCCAGCACGACATTCAGCGGGCTGGCAGTTTCCAGCTTCTCCCCGGAGGCCGTGGCCGTGACGGCGATGCTGTAACCGGCGGCGTTGCTCGCCAGCAAGCCTGTAAATGAGTAAGTGCCATCCGGCGCGGAGGTAGTGGTCTTGGAGACCGGATTGCCATTGACGTCGGTGCCGGTCAAGGTGACGGCGACTCCACTCAGTACGGTGTCAGTGCCCGCGTCGTAGACGCCGTTGGTATTGACGTCGGTGTAGGTAATGCCCGAGATCGAGCCGAGCACGTAACCGAAGTTGTTGTTGGTCGAGTTTGCGCCTACCGCCAGGACAACATTGAGCGGGCTGGTGGTCTCCAGTTTCTCGCCAGAGGCAGAGGACGGCACGGAGATACTGTATCCAGCGGGGTTGCTGGCCACCAGGCCGGTGAACGAGTATGCGCCATTGGGCCCGGAAGTCGTAGTCTTGGAGACCGGATTGCCATTGGCATCGGTCCCGCTCAACGTGACCGTCACGCCGGCCAGCGTCGTGTCGGTACCCGCGTCGTAGACGCTGTTGGTATTGACGTCGGTGTAGGTGACGCCGGAGATGGAGCCGAGGATGTAGCCGAAGTTGTTATTGGCCGAGGTGCCGCCCGCGGGCAGGACCACATTCAACGGGCTCGTCGTCTCGAGTTTCTCGCCGCTGGCAGTCGCGGGCACCGAAATGCTGTAACCGGCCGCATTGCTTTGCGGAAGACCAGTAAAGGAATAGCTGCCGCCAGCCCCGGACGTAGTGTTTAGGGAAACCGGGTTTCCATTCACGTCGGTGCCGGTTAACGTCACCGGCACACCCACGAGCGCAGTGTCGCCGGCGTCGAAGGTGCTATTGGTGTTGTTATCGGTGTAGACGATGCCGGAAATGCTGCCGAGCACGTAACCGAAATTGTTATTGGTGGAATTCGCCCCAGCCGCCAGGACCACGTTCAGCGGGTTGGCAGTTTCCAGTTTCTCTCCAATGGCTGTCGTGGGTACTGTAATGGTATAACCCGCGGCGTTGCTGGCCAGCAGATTGGTGAATGAGTAGGCGCCATTCGCGCCGGTATTGGCGGTCTGGTTGACCGGGTTACCGTTGATATCGGTACCGGTCAAAGTTACGGTCACGCTAGGGATCGTGGTGTCCAGGCCCGAATCGTACATGCTGTTCGTGTTGACATCGGTGTAAGTGACGCCCGAAATCGAACCGAGCGGCTGGTAGTAGCCGAAGTCAATAGTGAGGTCGGTCTGGTCGATGCCCAGAGTCACGCTAGCCGGGCTGCCGTTGCTGTCGTTGGCCGGGGTGCTCCCCGGCGCGTTGGCGATCGTCGGGACGAAATTGGGTGGCGTGACCACTTCCACGGTGTAGGTCGCGGCACAGCGCCCCGTGAATTGGTAGTTGCCGTTGCTATCGGTGGTGGTCGAGAAGATGAATATGTGGTTCGAGTCGTATAGATTTACCGTGACACCTGGAATTCCGGGCTCACCCGCATCCTGGATGCCGTTATGGTTCAGGTCATTCCATACGAAATCGCCAATCACCCCAGCGCACGGCGAGAGGTACCCGAAGTCGATCGTCTCGTCGACGCTGACGTTAGTCGCCAGCGTGACCGTTGCCGGGCTGCCGTTGCTGTCGTTGGCCGTCGTCGAGCCGGGAGCATTGGACTGCGTCGGCGTGTAGCCCGATGGCAAAGTGGTGTTGTCGACCACAACCGAGTAAGTGCCGGCTTTTAAGCCAGTGAACTGATAGTAGCCATCCTGGCCGTTGTACGTGATGGTTGTTGTCGTCGCGACCAGGTTGTTGCTGGAATCGAAAAGCCGGACGGTTACGTTATTAATTCCCGGCTCACCGGAATCCTGAATTCCGTTGCGATTCAGATCGTGCCAGACGAAGTCGCCGATAGCGCCCTGCGCCGGCGGAATGAACCCAAAGTCGATTGTGTTGTCGGTCGTATTGACGGGCAGGTTGACTTCGTTGGGAATACCACCTACGTTGCCGCCGCTGTCAGTCGCCTGGTTAGCTGGGAAACTGACTTGGGACTGGGTGGCCACGAACCCGGCTCCGGGCACCACCTGCACGTAATAAATTCCGCCAAAGAGGCCAGTAAAGTGATAGGCGCCGTTTTGGTCCGTGGTGGTAGTCGCCAGAACGGTATTGCAAGCCGCATCCGAGCAGAGTTTCACCGTTAGCCCCGGCAAACCCGGTTCGCCCGCATCCTGCAGTCCGTTGGCATTATTGTCCTGCCATACGAAATCGCCGATCGCGGAACTGCCCGGCGGCGTAAACCCGAAGTCGATGGTCTCGTCTACCGGCGTTCCACTGCTCAAAGTGACGAGGGATGGATTGGGGTTACTGTCGGTGGCTGGTGTGCCTTGCCCGGTAATGGTCGGCACCAAGCCTGTCAGCGCCGCCTGCGAGGTATCGATTGCGACGTAATAATTGCCCAGGGGGAGGCCAGTAAACTGATAATAGCCGTTGTTGCCCTTGAAAGTAGTAGTAGTAGTGGTTGCCAGGACAGCCCCGCACCCGGCGTCCGTGCAAAGCTTTAGCGTGACGCCATTGATACCAGGTTCCCCGGCATCCTGAATCCCGTTCTGATTCGTGTCCTGCCAAACGAAGTCGCCGATCGCACCCGGAGGCACAGGGACCGCGATCATTAGATCCTGATAATTATTGGGTGTTCCGTTGCCGGGGAATCCGTTCTGCCCGTTAGGGTAGTTATAAATGCCGTCGACATAAAGAATGACGCCCACTACTTGACCAGGGACGGGCACAAAGCCCGCACCCGCGGACATCGCCAAATTGTAGTAATTGTCAGTGTCAGGCTGCGGAAGCGGGTATCCAGGCGGAGCGTAATTTCCCGAAAGCACCCGCCACATCGCCTGTTGCTCAACCCAGGTGCTCTGATTTCCGCTGGGTGGATTATTGAGCATCCAGTTGATCCGGTCCCAATAGAGGCTTTGTCCGTTAGCCGGCAGGTGGGCCGTATCATAGGTGGAGAACACCTTTACAGGCGTGAATGAATTGTCATTCAGAAAATTGCCGAAAAAGTCCACGCACCATGCCGCATATGCCTGATTACTTACGGACAAGCCACCTGGCAGACCGGAAAAAGTGGCGCCGTATTGGGTAGCCTGCTGTGTATTGACAGGTTGTGAAAGGACGACACCCGGGCTTGTCGTGCCCTCCAGGGTTCCGGAAGGCAGGTTCAAGATCGGAGGGGTTTGGGCTCGCAGCGGAGTTCCCAAAAAGATGGGCAACGCGACGGTTACAGCGGCGGCGAGAAATCGGTTGGAGTGCATGAAAGTCGCCCTTTCGGATGGCCTCGGCACACACGTACATCGTGCGCCTGTCTATTACCAAATTAAGACTCTGACATCCGGACAAGCTAAAGTCAATTACGAATTGGAATCTTAAGTAACAGGGCTCAGGATCGTCCAATGGCAAAACTTCTATGAGTACCAGAACGAGTTGTGTTGGTTTTTAGGATATTCCTGGCCAGACTCACCGTCCCGAACCGCTTTGGACCGAAGAGAAAGGAATTGCGGGATAAGTGAGTGGAAAACCGGGCATGACTACTAGAACAATTTCGGGTTATTCAATCTCATAATAGCCTTGACTTCGCACGGGAGTCCGTTATGCTTGAAGCTTAAGGAGATTGAGCATGAAGAAAATTCTCGGCTTCATGGTTTTAACGTTAGGATTCGCTGTATCTGCTCTCGCAATGGGCCCGCCACCTCCAGGTTCGGCTCCCGAAATCGACCCTAATTCCGCTATTAGCGCTTTGGCACTCGTTTCCGGTGCGCTGCTCGTGATCCGTGGCAGGCGTAAGGCGTAGAATCATACGAACCACTCAGTCCAAGGCCGGCTCACTCCCGAGTGGGGAGCGAGAGTTTGGGCCGGTTCTTGGGCATAGATTTACCGTCCAATTACCGCTACCAGAGATTCCACCTGTTCCGGCTTAGTACTTCTAGTGCTATCAGAGCATTTGTTGTGGCGTGGCCGGCGATTGCGTCCATAATCTTGCCACGTCTTAACATAGCCATTGCGTAAAGAAGTCCCGCCAAAACTCCCGCTACCCATCGGTCGCCATGCAGAGCGCCGAAGGCGAAAGCAGATACGAACAGCCCGACCCATGTAAAACGGCGAAGGCTGATCTCTTCGAACTCCGCAGAGATGAAGCGGCGAATCAGAAAGCCCCGGAACGCCAGTTCCTCCGCAATCGGAACCGACAGAACTGCTGCTAACGTCCGCAGCGCCAGCCAGCTAATCCTCAAGAAAGCAGGAGACGCCACCAGCGCGTTGGGCATTGTCGTATCCCTGTGTAAACCACGCTCAGGATCCAGAAGCATCCACAAAATAAATACGACTACTCCGACGGCCGGCCCGAACCAGCTCACATGCCAATCCAATTGCGAATACTGTCGGCGGAACCACCACAGAGCCGCCGCGGCAGCGAAGAACCGCAGCGCGTAAAACCATTCGAATCCTCCGGAAACCGCCCGCGAGAGCATCGCCGCGGCCAATATCGCCAGGAATGGGACCAGGTACGCCGCGGTGGGGTTTTCGCTGGATGCTGAAGCAGCGAGTACTGGGCCGTTCCTCCACCAGGGCACTCGGCCCGCTGCCATGGAGACTCCCAGGGCTACCAGGTTGAACGAGATCCAGCCGGCTTGGGAATGGAATCCACCCATGGCAATGGCCGGGAAGCCGGCATTACCGATCAAGATCAGCGCAGCCAGCCGCACGCCGTTCAGCAGCCACATGACCGTGATGCCTGCGGGAACCAGAAGGAAAGCCTGCGGGAAACGGCATTCGCGCCGGAAAAACCAGAGCCATCCGCAGGTGAAGACCAGCATCAGGCCGGCGCCCTCCAACCCGGAACAAGCCCCGCCCACAATGACGGTGAAACGCGGAGTTCCCATCTCCAGAGTGGCGCGGTTGACAATCAGGTCAGCTAGAAGAGGACTCAGCAGGAACCTGGTGAGTTGGAACGTGCTGCCGATCGCCGGTTGCCAGAGCGCGCTATCCCAGACTGACCAAAGAGGAACCACAAAGCGCCACGCCACTAGGGCCGCCGGGGCGGCAAAGGCCCATAGGTAGCCGGTGCTGCGAACCAAGATCCACCAAAGTCGTGGGGGTAAGAAGGTAAATGCCGCGGAACTAATTCCTAGAAATCCCGCCAGCAGCCAGAGAGTTTGCAGCAACGCCGGAGGTAGGGCGTCATTGTGGGCGGGAAGCACGGAGAGGATGATGAAAACCGCCATCGCGCCAGCGTGCGGCGCCAGAAACCGCCACGACAGAGCCTTGCCGGCGAGCTGGCGGGAAACCTCGGGGACTACGATTCGCAGCTTCCGGTAACCGAAGGCCAGAAACAGAAACAGGAACACTACCAGTCCGCGCGCCAGGGACTGGCCGCCTCGCCCGGTCGAGACCCAAACAGAGATAGGAAGCCATTCCAATGCCAGCAGACCCACCAGCAGACTGAGCCGCAGGTATAACGGGCTGAGTAAGGCATGAGACTTGCCTGCGGCGAAAGATAGATCGGGGACAGTCGCGCTGGTCGAGCGGATAGCTTCGTTCGTCAAAAGGTAATTATCGGATCTTTGCCCGCTTTTGGGGAGTCTTGGAACCTATGGTACTGCCTATTAACTTGGTTATTTCCCTAAGTGGCGGTCGCATTCGGCAATCGCCTCGTCCGTCGCCTTCAGCCGGAGGGCGGATTCCTCCGATTGCGGTCTCCAGGTGCGCCAACGGGCCGCATTCTTCTGGAACATCATGCGGGCCCAGCCATAATTGTGGTTGCTCAGCAGCATGTGGGCGTAGAGATCATCGAGGTCGGAGGCGGCTTCCATAGCCTCCAAAGTCGGCTGCGACACCGAAAGCACGCGGTTCTGCCACGGCTCGGCCGACGTAATCACAGCAGCGGCATCATCCGGTTTACCCTGGGCAATCAGATCCTGCGCCTGGCGGTTCATGGAGACCAACTGCCGCACGGCTTCGCCATACCACGGTTGCCGCGTAGGATCGAGTTTGGCCCCCGGCTGAGGCGCCGGAGCCGACGCGCAGCCTGCCAGTATCGCTATGGCGGTAAAAATTACAAAACGCACGCACTTACAGGATACCTGGGGCGGCGTGATCCGCGACAGAGAATCCCATAAACGGACACAGCCTCGAGGCTTAGCCGCTGAAAACACTAGCGAGACGGTGGAGGACAGCATGCATCGTTACGCACCATGCGCACCAGCTTACAAGACCTCAGGTACGCCCTGCGCGTCCTCGGCAAAGAGCGCCTTTTCACGTTGATGGCCCTGGCCACGCTGGCACTGGGGATTGGCGCGAATACGGCAATCTTCGCAGTGGTGAACGCAGTCCTACTCCGTCCCCTGCCCTATCATGACCCGGACCGTATCGTCATGATCGAGGAGGTCATTCCGGCACTCAGCCGGGACGGCATGCCTGCCACGCCGCAGGACGTGGTCGCGTTCCAGCAAAATTCGAAGGCCTTCCGGGCAGTAGCGGGCTATACGATGGCCGCTATGGACCTCACGGGCGAAGGGACACCCGAGCGGTTGCAAAGCGTCCGGGTTTCCGCCGGGATATTCGATGTATTGGGCGTCCAGCCAGTGCTGGGTCGAGGCTTCACGGCGGCGGAGGATCATCCGCAGAGCGGTGTTGCCGTGATCAGCTATAGCCTCTGGCAGCGGCGGTTCGGAGGCGACCCGGGGATTCTCGGCAGATCCATAACGCTGGATCGAAACCCCGTACGGGTTTTGGGGGTCATGCCGAGCGATTTTGAGTTCCCTCTCCCCGGCATGTTCTTCGGAGGCAAGAAAGACATCTGGGTACCGATCGGTTTCTCGCAGCGAGAAATGACTACCATTGGTCTCTATAACTACGCTATGATCGCTCGGCTGAACCCCGCCGTGGCGCTGGATCAAGCGCAGGCCGATGTTCGCAGGGTGGCGCACGGGATTTGGGAGAAGTATCCGCCGCAGGCGCGGGCAGAAGCAACGCTCGATGCCCAAGTGGTCCCCGCCCGCGAACGGGTGGTGCAGGGCTCGCGGCGGCTCCTGTGGCTGCTGACCGGAGCAGTCGGGTTGGTGTTGTTGATCGCCTGTGTAAATTGCGCGAACCTGCTGGTGGGCCGGGCCGCCGCGCGCGAGCGCGAGTTCGCCGTGCGCTCATCGCTGGGCGCCAGCCAGGGGCGGCTGCTGCGCCAACTCCTCACGGAGAGCGTGCTGCTTTCGGCCGCGGGTGGGATCGCGGGGCTGCTACTCGCGATGTGGCTCCTGAGCCTATTGGTAACGGTGCTGCCGACATCCGTTCCGCGTGCCGCGGCCATTGGGCTTGACTGGCGCGTGACGGCATTTACGGCCGCTATCGCGATTTTGACCGGTCTCCTCTTCGGCACAATACCCGCGGTGACGGCGACACGCTCGCTCGAATCGGCGCGGCTGGGGATGGCGGTGCGCAGCGCTACAGCCAGCCGGAGCCGCGTGCGCTTACGAGGCTTGCTGGTAGTCGGCGAAGTGATGCTCTCCATCATCCTGCTGGTAGGCGCGGGACTCCTGGTGCGCAGCCTCATTGCGCTCAACTCAGTCAATCCGGGATTCGACACCCAGCACGTCCTGACCGCGCGAGTTTCTTTGCCCTCCAATACTTACCGCGAAGCCTCGGCCATCCGCGGCTTCTACGAACGAGCCATCGAACAGCTCGGCGCGTTGCCCGGCGCGCAAGAAGCAGGCGCCGCGACGGCCAATCTACTTAACCCGGCGCGCGGGCGTCTGTTCGTGGTTCGCGATCCGGCTGTTCCGGCAGCGGTTTCCTCGCATGCCGAAGTTCTGGGTGACTACTTCCAGGCGGCCGGAATTCCGCTGCGGCGCGGGCGCTGGTTCGATTCACGCGACCGGCCGGGGACGGAACCTGTGTTGCTCATAAATGAGACTCTGGCGCGGCAGTATTTCCCCGGGAAAGATCCCATCGGCGAACAGATCAAGCTGGGTTCGCGCCAGTCGCCCGACCCGTGGTACACGATCATCGGAGTAGTCGGAGACGCGAAAAACGATGGGCTGGCCCGCGATGTGCGGCCCCAGACGTATGAGGCGTATGCCCAGTTGGATGATATCTCCATCCGAACGCGGGCGAACTCGATGGTCCTCGCCATCAGGGCGAGGAGCCAGCCGGAAGAATTGGCCTCTGCCGTGCGCGCAGTGGTAGCGCGCCTCGACCCGGAGTTGCCGGTTACGAACCTGGCCACTACCCGGGCGGCCGTAGAGGAGTCCATGGGGCCTGAAAGGTTCCAGACCGGCATGGTGGCCGCATTCGCCACTCTGGCGTTGCTCTTGACGGCAGTGGGAATCTATGGCGTCGTCTCGTATTCAGTCACGCATCGGACGCAGGAAATCGGAGTGCGGATCGCGCTCGGGGCATCACGCGCAGGCGTGGTGGGAATGGTCGTACGCCAGGGCATGACATTCGTCTTCGCCGGACTGATGCTAGGGCTGCTGGGTTCTCTGGGACTCACTCGCGTGATGAGCAGCTTTCTTTATGGCGTACGCGCAACCGATACCTGGACGTTTGCGGCGGCCGCGGCGGTACTGTCCTTGGTCGCGCTGGCCGCCAACCTGGCGCCCGCGCGCCGCGCCGCTCGGATCGATCCGGCGCGGGCGCTGCGCGAGGAGTGAGACACCGTTAGGCCCACCCTTGCACAATTTCGGCGAAACACTCCAGGCCGCTCATCATAACCCCGCCGTATCCGTGGCCGGGGCGGCTCCAGGCGCCGGCTAGATACAGGTTGCGAATCGGCGTGGCGTGACCCACACGCCGGTCGCCCGAGTTGTCTACGGTCTGATCCCAGCCGTAGATTGCGCCCCGGTCGTTCCCGGTGTAGCGCAGGTTCGTCAAGGGTGTACCGATTTCCATCACTTCGATCGCTTTCGATAATCCAGGCAGCAGGGCTTCTTCGGCACGCCCGATCAATACGCGCGCCATGCGCTCCTTCTCGGCGTTATAAGCCTCTTTGCGCCCTGCCCTGTAGTCATTCTCGAATTTCTGCCAATGATCGAAACCTTGGAGGACGATCAGGTTAATGGTGTTCTTGCCTTTTGGTGAGTAATCCGGAAAGAGATTGTCGTAGAGCGTGATGCAGGGCCAACTCCGCTCCACATCGGCGCGGAGGGCGCTTTGATAATCGGAGTCGGGGTCGTACCCGCTGGAAAGAAAGACCTCCGAATCGGGGATTTCCAATTGCCGCACCAGATCATCTTTCAGCCCCAGAAACACCTGGAAACAGGACAGGCTTGTGCTGAATCCGGCCATGCGTTCCTTGTATTGCGCGAACGATCCATCATCGCTTTCGGGGTCTTCGTCGAGCAGCCGGTAGAATGTCTGCCCGGCGCTGGCATTCGAAATCACGGCGCGGCCGCGGAACTGGCACCCGCCCTCGCATTGCACGCCATAAGCTTCGTTATTGGAAGTGAGGATACGCTCGACGCGAGTGTTGAGCAGAACTTTGCCGCCGCGCGTCTCAATGAACTTCACCAGGGCATCGGAAATGTTTTGCGACCGGCCGCGGGGATAGTAGCCGCCCTGCTCGAAATAGCCAATAGCGGGGATTGCATAATAGAAGCTCGCGAGCTTCGATGGCGGCAGCCCGTAGTAACCCCACTGCGAGGAGACGATGGCTTTCAGTTTCCGATCGCGAAGCCGCGCGTCCACCATCTGCCCCCAGGTCTGCTGGCCGCAGCGGTAGAGCATCGGGTAGTCCATCGGGAAGCGCGCCATGTCCACCTGGCCGCGAGCGGCCGAAATGCGCTCCACGTCACGCATCAACCCCCGCGCGTCGGCGAACAGGCCGTCGATTCCCTCACCCTCCTCCGGAAACAGATCGGTCAACTGAGCGATATAGGCTGGGAGGTTGCGCTGGCGTACGCGGATGTCGTAGCCGGGGTAGATAGCGCGGTAAAGATAAGGATGAGCCACGAATTCGACATCGGTGATTTCGGGGAAACCGCCGATCAGGTTGTGCACACCGTTTCTCTCGCCCGCTCCCGTGGAGTGCAGCGAGACATCGAACGTAAAGCCGCCGGGCCGGCTGAAAGCGGTGGCATAACCGCCGGCTTTGTCCTGCTGTTCGATAACCAGCGTCTTATAACCCTTGCGGGCAAAAGCGGCGGCGCAACTCAGTCCGCCAAGACCCGAGCCGATGATCAACGCATCGAACTCGTCCGGTTTGGGTGTGTCGCCCTTCGCCGGCACGGTGTCCCAATCAAAGGCCGCGAGGGGGGCGGCCGCCAGCGCCGCGCGAATCAAGGACCTGCGCGTTAAATGGCTTTCGGACATGCGTCCTCCTATATTTCAGACCTTATTAACCTATATTACAGGCTTGGCGGCCCGCTGGAAGGGCGCAGCACCCGCCCATGCAGCGGCTCCGAGTTTGGATGTGGACGGAAATGAAACGGTCGTAAGCGAGCGGCTTACGTGGTCTGCCACAGGGCCTGCAGGTGACGGGGATTTCCTCTGCGCGCTTCGTTCCGAATCTGCCGCAGGCGTTGCAATTCAGCGGCGTCGTCTGGCGAGAGTGGATGTTCCGTCACAAGCTCGCCACGGGAAAACTCTTGATCTGCATGGTTATGAGCGTCCCAGTGCCACCACCTGACGCCGTTCCAGTGGACCCACCACTCATCGCGCACATCGATGTTGTTACAGCGATTACGGGTGTGTTCCCCGGAACGTGTAGTATTTGTCCTGGTGCCCAATCTTTCGATCACCCGGTTTTGCCCGGGAAGCCGGCGAATTTCGCGAAAGACTCCGCCGCCCACTGCGCCGCCCGCCAGAACGCCATCATTGTTGTGGTAAGCACCTGAACTGAAAGGGTGATTCAAATTGGGTGCCAGAAAACCGCTGATATCGATCGTTCCGCCATTTGGGCTGGGGGCATGGCTGACGTTCCGCGTGTTAGCGAGCAGCCATTGGTTTGCGTTGCCATTGTGCTGGCGCTCTGCCCGATAATTCAGTTCCAGGCCGACTAGTCTTTCGTATTCGGCTACATCGGCGCGATCCTGGTCGGTGACTTCCGGTCTGGGCACGTAGACCCGAGGCTGATGGGTCTGCGCGCGGGCGCGGGGCAGACCTGCCGGCGTTGCCACGGTTTGGCCGTTGCGTTCTGGCGTCCGTCGTGCGAGTGGTTTGGGTCGATCGCGCGGGCTCGCGCAAATACCGCTCGGCCCCGTAGCCCACGGCTGCGCCGATTGCTCCTACTAAAAGCACAGGGCCGGCAGTAACTGCAGCCGTGCCAGCCACCGCCGCCGTGACTGCCGCGGTGCCGAGAGCTCCCAACCCTCCGCCGACCACCGCGCCAGTGGCTCGCTGAACGGTAACTGGGCGCATCTGGGGGTGCGGCACCGGAGGCGGCGTAATCCGCGCTTGCAAAAGCAGCCCGGCTGCTGGGTTCGCGGATGACGGTGAGCCCGGCGGGTTTCGGAGTGCATCCGGTTTCGCTTGCATCGAGTGGATACCCGCGGGCGCGGGTTTGAAAACCGGTGGAGCAGGCCTGCGTTCTACCGGCGAGGCGTGTATCCGTTCTGAAATTCCGCGAGGCGATTTCACGCGTGCACTTCCGGCACTTACGCCCGGCCAGCCAATTCTACCAACGTCCGCCGCACCACAGCCTTGGTCAGCGGCACCTTGTACCCGTTCTTCGCCAGCGGATTGGCGCCTTCCAGCGCGGCTTCTCCAGCTTGCGCGGCCAGTTCGGGGGTGATGCGCTGGCCCGTCAGCATGGCCTCAACCTTTTGGAGCCGCCACGGAACCGGAGCCACACCGCCGAGCACGATCCGCGCGCTCTTGCAGACCTGTTGATCCATCTCCAGCACGATGGCGGCACTCACCACCGCGTGCGTCCAGGCTTCGCGGTCCATGATTTTGTGATACGTGCTGCGCAGGTCTCGCGCGGCCCGCGGCAGCTGCACCGAAGCCAGCACTTCGTTGGGGCCGAGCACGTTTTCTTTCGCCGCGTTCACGCGCGGCAGCGCGAAAAATTCCGCCGCTGGGACGGTGCGCTCGCCGGAAGGGCCGGCCACGCGAAATTTTGCATCGAGCGCCACCAGCGCGGGCGCCGTATCGGAAGGATGGACGATGAAACTTGGGCCACCTCCAAAAATCGCGTGAAATTGATTCTCACCGGCCACGCTGAAGCACTTCGTGCCGCCATTTTTGAAGCACGGAAAATTGTTGCGGTAATACCAGCACCACGGTCGCTGGCACACGTTGCCGGCCAGCGTGCCGGCATTGCGAATCTGCGGCGTGCCCACGCTTTCGGCCGCTTCCGCCAGCACGGTATAGCGGCTGCGAATGGTGGCGTCCTGGCTGAGTGCGTCGAGCGTGATCAGGCCACCAATATGGACTTCGGCGCCCTTCGCGGACACCTGGTCCAAACCGCGGATTCCTCGCAGATGCACCAGCAGATCGGGCTGGACGAGGTGCTCTTTGATCATGCCGAGCAGGTCGCTGCCACCGCCTACGGCGGCCGCATTGGGTTTGGAAAGCAGGCCGACGGCCTCCTTCATGTCGCGTGGATTGACGTTGGCGAAGGACTTCATGCGAGCACCCCCAGAATCTTGTCGCGCGTGATCGGCAGATCGCGGACCCGTTTACCAATAGCGTTATAAATGGCGTTGGCCACGGCGGCCACCGAGGGAATAATGGTCGGCTCGCCCAGCGTCTTAGCGCCGAACGGGCCATAAGCATCTTCCGTTTCGATCCAAAGCACTTCCACTTCCGGCGCGTCGCGATGCGTTATCACCCGGGCGCCGTAGTAACCGGCCGTGAGCGGCAGCCCGGTAGCGCGGTCGTACAGCAGTTCCTCGTGCAGCGCCATGCCCATTCCCATCGTCGCGCCGCCCTTCACTTGGCTGGTCGCAGTCAGCGGGTTGACCACGCGGCCGCTGTCGTGGGCGGCTACATACTTGGTGACGCGAACGTGCCCCATTTCCGTATCGACTTCGACTTCGGCGAAGTGAGCCACGAAACTGTAGCGCGCAGCACCCGGAATGGTGGGATTGGTGTTGGCCGTGGCGGTGAGCATCGCGTCGCCTTGCGGCAAGCCTCTTTCGGCAATCTGTTTCTTGAGGTCTTTGGCCGCCTGCACCACGGCGTAGCCGGTATGCGTGGTGGTGCGGCTGCCGGATTCACCGACCGAGTAGGGGCACCGGCCCGTATCGCCCCAGATAATATCGATCTTGTCCAGGGGCACGCCCAACTCCTCGGCCGCAATCAACGCCATGGTGGTTTTGGCCGCAGTGCCGATATCGGTGACGCCGACGTGGACGTGGTACATGCCGCGCGAATCGAGATCGATCACCGCGCTCGATCGCCCCAACGAGGAGAAAAACGAACCCATCGCCATTCCCGCGCCGCGTTTCACCGGGCCGGCGCCTTCGCCGGGCGCCGCGTGCCAGCGCTTCTTCCAGTCGAACGCTTCGGCTCCGCGCCGGATGCACTCTTCGAGGCCATTGCTTGTGTAGGGCGTCTCGTCGTTGAACTTCCGCGTCATGTTCTTGAGCCGGAACTCTACCGGGTCCAGTTTGAGGGCATAGGCCACATCGTCCATCAGCGATTCGACGCCGAACACCCCCTGCGGAAAATCCGGGCCGCGGAGATTCGCCGAAACCGCCATGTTGGTGTAGACCGGATAAACGGCGCGCTCCACGTGCGGGCATTGATAGATCTCGATCCCGGCGATGCCGCCGGTTCCTTTGCGGTACGGCCCCATGCCGCTGTAGCCGCGAAGCTGGATGGCGGTGAGGGTGCCATCGTTTTTCACCCCCACCTTGTAATACTGCTTGGTGGGCCAGCGGCCATGCACGGCGAGGAAATCTTCCTTGCGGGTGAACTCCAGCTTCACGGGCGCGCCGGCCTGCTTGGCGAGTATCGCAGTCATCAAGTCGAAATCGTGGCACTGGTTCTTGTTGCCGAAGCCGCCGCCCATGAACTGGCAGATCACCCGTACGTTTTCGGGTTTGAGCTTCAAGTCGCGAGCAATTTCGGTGTGGCAATTGGAGATGCCCTGTGTCGAGGCATGCACCGTAAGCTGGTCCCCCTGCCATTCGGCGATGGAGACGCGCGGCTCGAGTTGCGCATTGTTGATGTGGGGCGAAGTGTAGTGATCTTCAAAGATGCGGTCGGCCGCGCGCAGCCCTTCGTCGACGTTGCCGCGCTTGTAGACTTCGGGCTCGTGCCGGCCCTGGTTATCGGGCGAAAGATTGCCGCCCGGCTGGATTTCGACCGCGCCGGATTTCAGGGCATCTTCCGGATCGAGGACGAACGGAAGCGTTTCGTAATCCACCTGGATCAGGCGGGTGGCCTCTTCGGCGGTATGCCGGTCCACCGCCGCCACTGCGGCCACCGCATCTCCGGCAAAGCGCACGGGATTATTAAAGAGGTAGCGCTTGTTGCGGGTATCGCCACTGCCCCAGACGGTATCGCAATTCTCATGCGTCAGAATCACCTTCACGCCCGGCAGCGCCTGGGCGCGGGAGACATCGATGCGGCGGATGCGAGCGTGCGGGTGCGGGCTGCGCAGCACGCGCGCGTACAGCATTCCGGGCAGCCGGATATCGCCGGTATAGGTGGCGGTTCCGGTGACGCGCTTGAGCGCGTCAATGCGGGGCGAGGCATGCCCGACGGTCTTGAGGGTATTCAAGCCTTCCTCCGCGCGCTGGCGGAAAGCGTGCCCGCCGCGGCCAGCACCGATTCCACGTAGCGGTTGTAGTTGGAACAGCGGCAAATATTACCAGTCATGGCGTGCCGCACATCATCCGCCGTGGGATGCGGGTTATGGTTCAGCAGCGCCTTGGCGCTCATCAACTGGCCGGAGGTGCAGAAACCGCATTGCGGGCCGTCGTGCTCGATGAAGGCTTCCTGGAGCGGGTCGAGCTGGCCATTGGCGGAGAGGCCTTCGACGGTCTCAATCGAGCGGCCGTGTGCCCACACCGCGAGCTGGCTGCAGGAATATACCGGCTTGCCGTCCAGCAACACGGTGCACGCGCCGCACTCGCCGCGGTCGCAGCCGATCTTCGCGCCCGTTAGGCCCAGATGGTCGCGCAGCACTTCCACCAGCGTCCAACGGTCTTCCACTTCAATCTTCTGGAGCTTACCGTTAACCGTGAATTGGATGGTGGTGCGTGGAGTCTCTCCGCTCTGCGCGGCGGGCCTAACCTGCTGCCCGTTCAAAGGCACGGCCGTCGCGACAATTCCAGCGCCGGTGCCCTCGAAGAACCTCCGGCGTGAGATTTTACTCATGGAATCCCCTCCCTGAATACCCGCGCCTACCTTCGGCGACCGATTCTATCATGGTAAGAGTTCTATATGCCGCCCAAGCCCAAGCGCGAGACCGTGGACCTTTCGGCTTACCCCGACCTGGTGGTGGTGTACCTGGGAATGCGGGTGAACCGGATCTCCGGAATCAAAACCCTGATGGGGTTCGGGCCCAAGATCACCCGCTCGGTGGAAGCGCATCCGGATGGATTGCTGCTCCATGAGAACCTGCTGTTCTCTTTGCGCCACCTGGGCATGCGGCAATACTGGCGCGATTACGAATCGCTTGAGTCCTGGACGCGGTCGGAGCCGCATCTGCGCTGGTGGCAGCAGTTCCTGCGCGACAGCGGCGGCACGGGATTCTGGCATGAAGCCTATTTCCGGCGCGGCGGCATGGAAGCGGTATATATCGATCTACCTTCGCCGGGCGGTTTCGCGCGCTTTGCACCGCTCCAGCCGGCAAGGGGAGCCATGTTTTCCGCCCGCCACCGTGCCGGACGGGAAGGCGATCCGGCCAAACCGCCCCTCAGCGAGCGGGATCTTTACGCGCCATAGCTTCTACCGGGCCCGTCCGCCAGGGCGGTCCCGCATAACCCTGTTCCAGCAGCCACCTACGGCTTCAGAAGCACGAGCGCCTGCGGCACCTGGAGCAAACCGGTCTCTGGATCGTCGCCATTGATGGCAAAAGCTCCCACAGTCCAAACGTTTGTGGCGCCCGGAACGGCCAGAACCCCGTTGAGGTGCTGCGCCAGTCCTTCCGCCGGGCTCGGAACGATTGTCCATACGGAGCCATCAAAGTGCTCAATCAGGGTTTGTGGTTGACCGCCGGTGGCGGCGTCCTCGTAATAACCCACGGCATAAAGATCGCTCCCACTGGAACCCGAAACTCCCGTAAGCGTGTTGAGTGAGCCGATGGCAGTGCTCTGATTGCGGCTCGGGACCGCGCTCCACCTCGCGCCATCCCAGTGCTCGATCAGGGTCAGTTCCGTCTGGGTTGCGAGGTTTAGCGTGAAGCCCACCGCCGTGACATCATTCGACGCTGCCGCATACACGGCCGTGAGAACGTTTTGATCGAGATCGCTCCCGCGGACGGGGCTGGGACTGGGAACCACGGTCCATTGAGTCCCATCGAAATGCTCCGTCAAGGTCAGCACAGCCCGGTTCGGAGCGACCAGGTCACCAACCGCCCAAATGTCAGTAGGCGCCGTACCGGAAACCGCGTTCAATGGGCTGCCAGTGGCATTTCCATTGGCGCTGGGCATCACGCTCCACGCGGTTCCGTCCCAATGCTCCACGAGAGACCGGACCGCTCCATTAGGCGCTGGCTGGTAACCGACTGCATAGATATTCGACGAGGAGAACGCCTGAATTCCGTTCAGCGCGCTGTTGTCATTCGTGAGTAGCGGAGGACTCTGTACCTTCACCCAGGCGCTGCCGTTCCAATGCAGGATCAGCGGCTGCAGAAGGGTTCGGCAGCTAAACTGGAAACCCACTGCCCACACGTCCCCCGGTCCCGCAGCGGCGGCCGCATTCAGCATGTTCCCGCTGTTCTGCCCGTCGCAGGAGGGCGGCGATCCGGGATTAGGGCTGGGAACCACGGTCCATTGGCGCCCGTCCCAGTGCTCGGTAAGTGTGCGCGAGCCATTGAGCTGGTTGTCGTTCTGAAAACCTACGGCCCACAAGCTATTCGTCGAAACGGCTGCAAGCGCGTTCAGAGTGTTGCCGTGAAGGTTAGGGCTGGGGCTTGGAATGATGCCGAAGTTCGAGCTCTGGGCGTGGATAGCCGGGATCAACCAGCATAGTAGCGGCATCAGAATCGGCGCCACGGATCGTGTGCGGAGCAGAGGGAGACTCATAGTCTGACAATTGCATACAGAGCGGGTCTCCGGTTGTTAAAAGGCTATTCCCGTTCCAATACGTCTAGAACCAATCGCCGAATAACCTCGTAATAAATGTAACGCTGATCCGCTATGATGCACGTATTGCCCGAGCGGAGGTACCGGCTGAAGTATGTCTGAACAAGGGTGTGCCAGGAACATCCTTGAACTTCTGCAGAAGCGCGCCGGGGAAACGCCTGGGGCGGAAGCGTTGTGCGCACCGCGGCGCCCGGTGCTCTCTTACGGCGAATTGTGGCGGCAAGTCGAACAGATCAACGCCGCCTTGCGAGCATCAGGGATTCGCCTGAACGATCGGGTCGCCCTGGCGCTACCCAACGGCCCGGAGATGGCGGTGGCTTTTCTGGGGGTGGCCGGGTGCGCGGCTGCAGCGCCGTTGAACCCGGCATATCGCGTCAGTGAGTTGGAATCCTATCTCCGAGACCTGCGTCCGTCAGCCATTCTCCTGGAAGCCGGCGTGGATTCGGCGGCGCGCGCGGCGGCAAATTCAGCGGGTGTTCCGGCCGCCGAGGTCGCCGTGGCTTCGGGAGCACCTGCAGGCCAAATAGAAGTGCGAGCGAGCGGGCCTGCGCGTTCCGATAACTCCGAGGCGGTGTGCCTGGGACCCGATGATACCGCTCTGGTATTGCACACTTCGGGCACCACTTCGCGCCCCAAGATTGTTCCTCTGACGCACCGCAACCTCTTGATATCCGCGTGCAACATCGCCCGCTCGCTGGAACTCGGACCGGCAGATCGCTGCCTGAACGTGATGCCGCTCTTTCACGTGCATGGGTTAATTGGAGCGTTGCTTTCCTCGCTGGCAGCCGGCGCGAGCGTGTTCTGCACGCCGGGATTCTACGTGACCGAGTTCTTCTCCTGGCTGGAGGAGAGCCGGGCGACCTGGTACACCGCCGTTCCCACCATGCACCAGGCGATCCTGGCGCGCGCGCCGGAGCACGCCGAAACCATCGCGCGCTGCCCGCTGCGGTTGATTCGTTCGGGCTCGGCGGCGCTCGCGCCGGTCATTATGGCCGAGTTGGAACGGGTTTTCCAGGCGCCGGTGATCGAGTCCTACGGAATGACGGAAGCGGCCCACCAGATGACCAGCAATCCGCTTCCGCCTCGTAAGCGCAAGCCCGGATCGGTTGGAATTGCGGCGGGCCCTGAGATTGCCATCCTCGATGCGAACGGTGAGATCCTCCCATCCGGCGCTTCCGGCGAAGTGGCGGTTCGAGGAGAGAACGTTACCCCCGGATATCCCGGCGGCGCGGAAGCCAGCGCGCCGTTCGGGAACGGCTGGTTTCGGACCGGCGACCAGGGCTACCTGGATGCCGAAGGTTACCTGTTTCTGACGGGGCGGATCAAGGAGATCATCAATCGTGCCGGGGAGAAGATTGCGCCCCGCGAAGTGGAAGAGGCTCTGCTGCAGCATCCGTCCCTGGCCCAATCCGCCGCGTTCGCTGTGCCGCATCCAACCCTTGGCGAGGATGTAGCGGCGGCGGTTGTCTTAAGGCCCGGCGCTCATGCGGAAGAAAAGGAACTGCGGGAGTTCGCGGCGGCTCGCCTGGCGCACTTTAAGGTGCCGTCCCGGATTGCCATTGTCGCCGACGTTCCGAAAGGCCCGACCGGCAAAGTGCAACGGCTCGGGCTCGCGTCGCAACTCGGATTAACAGCTCCGGCCATCCTCGCTCCCTACGAGGCGCCGCTAACAACCGTCGAACGCACCTTGGCCGCGATTTGGTCGGAAGTGCTGCACGTCCTTGTAGTGGGCCGCAACGACAATTTTCTGGATCTCGGCGGCGATTCGATGCTGGCCGGGCGGCTCATCGCGCAAGTGCGCGAACAGTTTTCAGTGGAGTTGTCCATTCTTGGGCTGTTCGACACTCGCGCAACTATAGCCGCGATGGCTCAGATGATCGATAGCGCCAGGCAGGAGGCAAGTCCCAAGCAACCAACCGCTCCAGCCCAGGCTTCATTGGCTCAGGAGCAACTCTGGTACCTGTGGCGCGGAGCTCCGCAAGATCCGGCCTACAATCGCGCTACCTCGATTCGCTTCGGCGGCCGGTTGGATGTGGATTCCCTATCGCGCGCGGTCGCCGGGATTGTCCGGCGGCATGAGGCACTCCGCACGGTGTTCCCCTCAAACGGCGGTCGTCCGGAAATCCGCATTCTTCCCGCTCTCGAAACACCCCTCGCTTTCGTGGCTCAGAATCGAGCTCCTACACTCGAGGAAATGGCCCGCGAGCCATTCGATCTCGAAAACGGCCCGCTATTCCGCGCCCAATTACTTCGGTTTGCGGAAGCCAGCCACATTCTGCTGCTGACCGTTCACCACATCATTTTCGACGGGTGGTCCGAGGGCATCTTCCTACGGGAACTGCTGAGCTTGTACGAAGCGTTTTCACACGGCAGAACCTCGCCTTTGCCGGAACTAGCAGCCCCTCTCGGTCGCGGTTCAGTTTCACAAAACCGCGGTGGCGACTATTGGCGCCAGCAACTCGCCGGCGCGCCGGGGGCGCTGGAACTTCCGTCCGACCGGCCGCGCGGCGCCATTCGCTCTTCCGCCGGGGCGCGCATACCGGTTCAAATTCCCGGAAGGCTCACTGAGTCTCTCCGTTCGCTCGCCCGCCAGGAACGCGCCACGCTTTTTATGGTGCTACTCGGGGGTTTCCAGATCGTGCTGCATCGTTACAGCGGTCAGGACGACATCATCGTCGGAACGCCGTTTGCGGGGCGGACGGACGCCCGGTTCGAAAATGTCATTGGGCTCTTCGTTCATACGCTCCCGCTGCGTAGCCGATTGGCAGGCAATCTTTCTGTCCGGGAGTTCTTGAGAGCCGTGCGTACCACGGCGCTGGAAGCCTATGCCAACCAGGATGACCCCGGCCCCACACCCGTTTTTCAAGCGGCCTTCGCTCTGCAACCATCGGTGGAAACGGCGTTCGAGCGGGCCGGTCTGAGCATTCAAGTTTCGGAGGTGTATCCCGGGACCGCCAAGTTCGACCTGTCCCTTTCCCTCTGGGAACGCGGCGGGTGTTTGGAAGGTTGGCTGGAATACAGCGCGGCCCTGTTCGACCACGAGCGCATGGTGCGGATGCTCGGGCACATCACCCGCGTCCTCGAAAGTATGGCCGCCACCCCGGAAACCCGAATCGCAGAGCTTCAAATTCTTACCGAGGAAGAGCAACGGCGTGCTCTGGTGGAATGGAATGGCACGAACTTGCCCCTTCCATCCGGCCAGTCCTTCCACCAGCTATTCGAAGCGCAGGTGCAGCGCACTCCCGAAGCCCTCGCCGTCCGCGCAAATCAGGCTTCCCTGACCTACGGCGAGTTGAACCGCCGCGCCAATCAATTGGCGCATCACCTGGCCCGATACAACATCGGACCGGAGAAGATTGTAGGCGTTTCCCTGCCCCGCTCGCCGGAGATGCTGATCGCATTGCTTGCCGTTTGGAAGGCGGGCGCGGCGTGGCTGCCTTTAGATCCTGCTTATCCGCGGGAACGCCTGGAGTTTATGGCGGTCGACGCGGGCGCCACGCTTGTGATCGATAGCCATTGGCTGGAATCCCGCGCGAATGCGATCGAAAGGGAAAGCCCTGCGAACTCCGCCATCGCTGCCGGACCGGAGAATCTGGCGTATGTGATCTATACGTCCGGAAGCACGGGCGCGCCGAAAGGCGTTTTGCTGGAGCACCGGGGCCTCTGCAACCTGGCGACATTCGCTGCGCGGACATTTGATCTCACGACGTCAGACCGTGTTCTTCAGTTCGCACCTCTGAGCTTCGATGCATCGGTTTGGGAGATCGGGATGGCTCTGGTTTCCGGAGCGAGCTTGTACGTGCCGGAGGCCGCGGCCTTACTGGCGGGCGAAGAGCTTGCTGAGTTGCTTCGACAACAACGGATCACCGCGCTCACGCTCCCTCCATCCATCCTGGGTTCGCTGCCGGCGGGCCACTTTCCGGCTCTCCGGACGTTGATCGCGGCCGGCGAGCCCTGCCCACCCGATCTGGCCCTCGCGTGGATGCGCGGCCGGAGCTTTTATAACGCCTACGGACCTACGGAAACGACGGTTTGCGCCACATTGCAGCTTTGTGACAGGCCGTATGGCTCCGTGGTGCCGATCGGGAAGCCGATCGCGAACACCCAGATCTACCTCCTGGATCAATACAAGCAGCCGGTGCCGATTGGCGTGCCCGGAGAGATCTACATCGGCGGATGTGGAGTGGCGCGCGGCTACCTGAACCGGCCGGAACTGAACGCGGCTGCTTTCATCGCGAATCCATTTCTTGCCGAACACGGCGCGCGCCTTTATAAAACCGGAGACCGCGCCCGATGCCGCGAGGACGGCTCGCTGGAATTCTTGGGGCGCGCCGACCGGCAGGTCAAGGTTCGCGGATTTCGAATCGAGCTGGAAGAGGTGGAGGCGGTGCTGCGGCGCCACCCGGCCGTAGCCGACGTTGCCGTTCTGCAGGCAGAAGCGGCTCAGTTGGCGGCTTACATTGTGGCGTCCGGAACGCCGCCGGCAATCCGGGAATTGCGCGCGCACGCCAAAGCCGCCCTGCCCAGCCACATGGTCCCTGCTTCGTTTACCATCCTGGATTCCATTCCGCGTACCCCGGCGGGCAAAACCGATTGGGCCCGGCTACCTGCTCCGGAGCAACTCAGGACCCTGACGAATGGCTCCGCGATACGGACTCCCCGAATGCGCCGCCTGGCGCAGCTTTGGGAAGAAGCGCTGGGCGTAGCGCCCGCCAGCCCCCAGGACAGTTTCTTCGATTTGGGTGGGCATTCGCTGCTGGTCGCACAGGTCCTCGGCCAGGTCGAAAAGGTTTACGGCAAGAAAATCCCTCTGGCAACATTGCTGGCAAACCCCACGCTCGAAGGGCTGGATTCGGCTTTATGCGAACCGGAGCCAGGCTTGACGGTGCCCGGCATTTGGGAGATTCAAGCCGGTGGTTCCCGTCCGCCATTCTTCTTCGTCCATGGCGATTTTATTCTGGGCGGCTTCTACTGCTTCGACCTGGCGGAAAAAATGGGCGCCGATCAGCCCTTCTACGCGCTGCCGCAGCATGGGCCGGATGGCCGTGACGTGCCTGGCACTATCACCGATATGGCCCGCGACCATGTCGCCACGCTACGCGCGTTTCGGCGGCACGGTCCGTACCTTTTGGGAGGCCTGTGTAACGGCGGGCTGATCGCGGTGGAAATGGCGCGGCAACTGGCCGAGATGGGCGAAGCTGTGGATTTGGTGGCAATCATCGCCGCGGCGCCGCAAAACAATCGCCTCATCGGCCTCGATTTCGATGCCGGACGAGAGGAGATCACGGAGGCATACCGCCGGGCGATGATCGATTATCGGCCGGCCGCCTATGCCGGCAGACTGACGGTGCTGTGGCCGGAACAAGAGACCCGGCCAGTCGAATCTTTGGACGAGGATGCCATGGGATGGCGCGCGGTGGCGGAAGAGGTGGACCTCCACATCATCCCCGGCGATCACAATTCCTGCGTCTCCGCGCATATTGCCGACACTGCCGCGCGCCTGCGGGCGTGTATTACGGAAACCGGAACGGTTGTGCAGCACCGGGTGGCATGGCTATGACCCGACGCTTGGCCGGCATCGACGTGCCGGTCCTCGAAGAATACCTGGAGGCTTTTCTGGCGCGGGAATTGATGCGCTGCGTCGATTTATATGCCGAGGGAGCCGTGCTGGAATTCGCCACCACGCAATGCCGCAACCGGCCGGAACTGGAAAAGTGGCACCGCGAGCGCTTCAGCGCCAATCTGGAACTAGTGCAGATCGAGCAGGCGAGAGTCGAAGGCGCGGAGGTGATCCTCGAAGGCGTGGTAACTTCAGACCGGCTCAAAGCATGGCGCATCGGCACGCTGCCCGTACGAGCGAAATTCGCTTTTCGCGGAGACAAGATCGCCAGTGCGCGTTTCGGCCTGCGGACGTAAGAGCTATCTAGATAGCTGCCATGCACGCACGTCTTGTCGTTTTGTCGCGGGCCGCGGCTTGCAGCACCTGAAACGCAATGGCCATGCGGAGCACCTCCGATGGACCGTCGTAGATCCGGGCGCCGCGCGCATCGCGGTAGTAGCGCTCCAGCGGCAGGTCAGCCGAGTAGCCCAGCGAGCCATGAATCTGCAAGGCGCGATCGACGATTCGGTTCAACGCTTCCGAGACGAACACTTTAGTGGAGGCGATCTCCCGCGCGTGCGGCCGCTTCTGCTCCAAGAGCCAGGCAGCGTGAAGAACCATCAGCCGCGAAGCGTAAAGATCAATCGCCGCATCCGCCAACATCAATTGCACGGCTTGGTGCTGAGCGATGGGAGCGCCGAACGTCTCGCGGGCCAAAGCGCGCTCCGCGGCGAGATCCAGCGCGTGCTGGCAGACCCCAATCCAGCGCATGCAGTGGCTCAAACGAGCCTGCCCGAGCCGCTCCTGCACCAACACATAAGCGCCGCCCTCTGTTCCCAGCACGGCATCGTGCGGCACGAGACAGTTTTGCAGCTGTACCTCGCAACTGCCGCCCGGCAGGCGCGTACCTAACGACGGAATCTCACGCACCACCTCCCATCCGGGCGTTTCTGTATCCACTAGGAAAAGCGTCAAAGCTCTTTGAACCGGCAGCTTCGAATCTGTTCGGGCCACCACAATGCCGAAAGCTGCGCCACGCGCCCCGCCGATAAACCACTTCTCGCCATTCAACAGCCAGCCATCTGCTTCGCGGATTGCCGTGGTAGTCAGGCCGGAAGGGTCCGAACCCCCGCCCTTCTCGGTCATGGCGAAGCAGGAGCGCACCTTGCCATCGGCGAGCGGCCGCAAATAACGCTCTTTCTGCGCCGCCGTGGCCGCATGCAGCAACAGGAAGAGGTTGGCCTCGTTCGGAGGCGCGCAGTTGAGTACTGAGGGTGCGATCGCGCTGGCGCCGATCTCCTCGTTGATCAGCGCCATGCCCAGCGGCCCGATGTCCAGGCCACCCCATTCCGCCGGTAGCTGCGGGGTCCAGAGCCCCAGCGTACGCGCGCGATCTTGGAGGTCGGCGATCGCCTCCTCGTCGAAGGTGCCCGGCGCCATCTGGCTTTCCGCGGGAGCGATCTCCTCGCGAACGAATTCCGCTACGCGGCTGCGCAGCCGCTCGTGTTCCGGTCGAACGGTAAAGTCGATCATGCGGCGTCCGGGACTTGACCGAGTGTAACCTAAACAAACCGCTGGTTTGACACTGCAATGCGGGGCGCGATATCCTGCCCTCATTCGAGGTCTGTACATGCAATGCCGATGGTTCCTATCCGCCCTCTTTACTCTGTCTCTCAGTTCCGTCCCCGCTGTGGCGCACCACTCGTTCAGCGCCGAATACGACGAGACCAAACCGGTCAAAGTCACGGGTGTCGTGACGAAGGTCGAGTGGCAGAATCCGCACATCTGGTTTTACGTGGATTCTAAAGATGACAACGGCAAGGTGACCCACTGGGCATTTTCCGGTGGCGCGCCCGGCCAGTTGATGCGACGCGGCATTTTGAAGGAAGTCATCCAGCCGGGCATGACGGTCAACGTGGAAGGTTTCCGCGCCAAGGATGGCTCCAATAATGCCAACGGCGCGAAAGTCACGTTCCCGGACGGGCGAAGCGTCTTCACCGCCGGCGCGGAAGACAAGATTCCGGGCCAGAAGTAAACGGCAAACGAGGATCCGACTATGCTGCGAAGATCGAGAGTAACTCTTTGGCTGGCAGGCTCGGTACTGGCCGCCGCGGGATGCGCCGCACTAGCGCTCACACTGGCCACCGTGCACGCGCAGGACTCCAAAGCGCGAACGACCGACGGTAAGCCGAATTTCAGCGGCATGTATGAATGGCCAAAGGCCGAGCCGGGGCTGGAAGCCTGCCGCTGCTCAGCGACCGTTTTTAACCGGAAGCTGTTTCCTCCTTTCAAACCGGGAGGCGAGCCATTTTACGAGCCGCGCACGGGCGATCCACGGCACGACGAGCCGCGTTCGTATTGCATGCCGGCCGGCTTCCCCTCGGGAATGCTTTCCGCCAATGCCGTGCAGTTCACGCAGAACAAAGACTACCTGGTGATCGTGCACGAATTCCAGCGCATGACACGCATAATCCCGCTCGATGGGCGCCCTCACCGTACCGGGCAGGAACCCACTTATTATGGAGATCCCGTAGGCCACTGGGAAGGCGATACGCTCGTCATCGATACCAACAACTTCAAGCGCTGGTCCCTGGACGACTACTACTACACGAATCCGAAGGAATACCGGATGCACAGTGAGGCGCTGCGCACAACGGAGCGTATTCGCTGGAAGGACGCGAAGACCTTGTCGTATTCGCTCACGATCGACGATCCGAAAATCTTCACTTCAGCATTTACGCAGGAATTTACGATGAAGGCCAAACCGGAGTGGGATAAAGTAGGTTTGTTCGAATACGTCTGCGAAGAAAACAACCGCTGCCCCGGCGGGAAGTGCGCCACGCCGTAGCGGAGACTGTGGCGTAAGACTCTGCCTTGCGCGATGCGGAGACGAAACCGTCCGCATCATGTACTAAAGCAGGACGCAGGCTTCATCGAAGTCCAGCCGCGGGCCGCGCGGCGTCAAAGTGGACCAATCGCCGTATCCCAGGTTGACCAAGAAGTTGGCTTTCCACTTCCCGCCGGGGAAGAACTCCTGGTTGACTTTTTCCGCCTTGAATCCCGACATCGCGCCGCAATCGAGGCCGAGCGCACGCGCGGCCATGATCAAGTAGCCGCCCTGCAGAGTGCCATTCCGGAACGCCGTCTCCTCGATCGCTGCGGGTCTTCCGGCAAAGCGGGAACGCCAATCGACACCGGGAGTCAGCTTGGACATCTTCTCGTAAAACTCGGTATCGTAGGCAACGATCACAGTGACCGGCGCGGTCCGCGTCTTTTCCACGTTTCCGGGATCGAGCGCGGGCAGCAGGCGGGCTTTCGCTTCATCGGAGATCAGGAAAACAAATCGTGCGGGGCAGGAGTTGGCGCTGGTCGGACCCAACCGAGTCAGATCGTACAGCTCATGCAAAACAGCTTCAGGTACGCGTTCCGGAAGCCACGCGCGAAGCGTGCGCGCTTCGCGGAAAAGCTGATCGAGGGCTTCCGAAGAAACGACCGTGCGGGCCGGGGCGTTTTGGGTGCTCATGTTAATCTTTCATGCTACCAAGCGAAAATACGCGCTCCGCATTCGTCTGATACAGCTTCTTCTTATCCGCGTCGCTGATCGGCAGGTTGTCTGTCACTTTTACCTCTTCTGGAACGAATTGGTAGGGGTAGTCCATCGCATACATCACCCGCTCCACACCCAGCACCGACTGGCAGAAAAGGATCGGCGGCTCCCAGGCCATGCCGCTGGTGGTGACGTACACGTTCTCCTTGAGGTAGTCGCTGGGCTTCTTCTGCAGCTTCTTTACGCTCGCGTAACGGTTGGAAGCCACCATGCGGTCATGCATGAAATCGATCCGGAACAGCCAGTAGGGGAGCGCTTCGCCCAAGTGGCCCACTACGATCTGCAGTTCCGGAAATCGATCAAATACGCCGCTCACAATAATGCGCAGCAGATGCAAACCCGTTTCGACTGCGAACCCGTAAATCGCACCGTCCAGACCGCTCTCCAGAAACGGTCCGATCATGGCCGGCGAAGGCGTGGTCGGATGCAGGTAGATGGGCACGCGCAAGGCCGCCGCCGCCTCGAAGATCTGCCAGAATTTGGGCGCGTCCAGGTATTCGCCGCGGGTGTGGGAGTTCACGATGGCGCCTTTTAATCCTAATTGCCGCACGCCGCGCTCCAGTTCCCTGGCAGCGCACGCCGGATCTTGCGGAGCAATCGCCGCGAGGCCCGCGAAGCGGTCCGGGTGGCGCCGAATCGCCTCCGCGAGTTGGTCGTTAGTCGAACGGGCCAGAGCCGTGGCCGTATCGGCATCGAAGATCTGAACTCCCGGAGCGGTCAGGGAAAGAATCTGCCTAGCGATTCCGGTGCGATCCATGTCGGCGATGCGCAGCGCATCCAGGTCCGCCATGCGCGACATCACTTGAACCGCGCGCGGGGCGTTGCCCATATAAAATCCCACGAGGCTGGCAAATCCTGGGTCCGCGACAGACCCATCCTGAAGGGCCTGCCGGTAGCGGCTCAGAATCTCCGTCGTAGCAAACGCTTCTTCCGTGGCGATGCGCAAGTATCCGGGGCTATTCATACGATTCCGAACCATTGTATGCGACAGGACACCGCCGGCTGTGTGATACTGCTCTCGTGAACAATAAGCTCCGTGCATGGCTCCTCATCGCGGTGGTGGGGGTGGTTTGCGGGGGCGCGGTTTGGGGGGTGGCCCTTTACCGTGCGCGGCTAATCCGCCCGGAGGCCTTGCTGAAACGCCTCCCGAACACCGACGCGTTGGTGGTCTATATCGACTTCTCGGCGCTCCGCCGCGCGGGCATTCTCGACTTATTCGAAAATCAAAAAGTCACCGAAGATGCGGAATACCAGGCCTTCGTCCGCAAAACGGACTTCGATTATAAGCAGGATCTGGATTCGGCCCTGGTAGCCTTCGCGCCTACCGGGAAATTCCTGTTGCTGCGGGGCCAATTCGATTGGAAGAATTTGCGCGCCTATGCCGAATCCGAGAGCGGCCGCTGTTACAACACTCTGTGCCGCATGCCTGGCAGCACACAGGACCGCCGTATTTCGTTTTTTCCCCTGCAATCGAACCTCATGGCGCTGGCGGTGAGCCAGGATGAATCGGCCGCGCTGCGCATGCAAGACTCGGCAGCGGGGCCTGCGGCCGCCATTCCCGATGCACCGATATGGCTTTCGGTTCCCAGTTCCATTCTGAAATCGGGCGATGCCCTGCCCGCCGGCACGCGGCCTTTCGCGCGGAGCATGGAGCACGCCGATTCGGTGATGCTCTATTTCGTACCCGATGGCAAACGGCTTGCCGCGAAATTGGATGTTCGCTGCCGGAGCAGCCAGGACGCGGCCGACCTGGTAACCGAACTTTCACGCACGACGGCGCTTCTGCGCCAGATGATTGAGCGGGAACACCATTCGCCGAACCCGGCCGACCTCAGTGGCGTGCTAACGTCGGGCTCCTTCCGCAATGAAGGGGCGCGCGTCTTCGGCTATTGGCCCATCGAGCGGGCATTCGTCGAGAACCTGCTAAGCGGGCAAAGCTAGCGCATATTGCAGGCCTGTCGGGCCCACGTATTCGGATTGCGGCCGGATCAGCCGGCCTTCGTTTAACTGTTCCAAGGCATGTGCCGCCCAGCCCACTACACGCCCCACTGCAAATGTTGGTGTGAACAACTCGGCCGGCAGTCCCAGGCCGTGCAACAAGAGCGCGGTGTAAAACTCGACATTGGTATCGATGTGACGCCCGGGCTTGCGTTCCCTCAGGAGACGCAACGCCGTGGCTTCCACACTCCGGGCCAGTTCGTAAAACTGGCGCTCGCGGCCGTTCGCGTAGAACCGCTCGGCGGCTTGGGCCAGCACGTCGGCACGGGGGTCGCGCACGCGGTAAACCCGGTGTCCGAATCCCATGAGCCGCTCACCGCGATCGAGTTTGGCCGCGATCACTTCGGCTGCACGTTCCGGCGTGCCGATTTCCAAAACCATTTCCAGCGCTGGGCCGGGCGCTCCGCCGTGCAATGGCCCCTTGAGAGCGCCCACAGCTCCGGCGATCGCCGAGAAGAGATCGGACTTCGTGGAGATGATGACTCGGGCCGCAAAGGTGGAGGCGTTCAGGCCGTGATCGCAGACCGTATTGAGGTACGTTTCCATCGCACGCGCGCGGCCGGCATCGGGTTCGACGCCGGATAACTGATGGAGGTAATACGCGGCGTGGCTCAGATCCCGGCGGACCGGCACGGGATCCCCGCCGTTGAGCATGCGCCAATACGAACCCACAATGTTTGGAAAGGCTGCGATCGCCGTCATGGCGTTTTCGACCGGCTCTTCGGGCCGGCCGAGGCCCAATAGCGGCGCGGCCATGCGGAGCGCATCGATGGGAGGCGACTTCACGGCTGCGGCTTCCCGTAAGAGCTGAATGGCCGCACTTGGTAATGTCCGCCGTGCAGCTAGCTCCTTTGTGAATAGCGCCAATTTGGCGGACTCCGGCAACCGTCCCTGCAGAAAGAGGCACGCGACTTCCTCGAAGCTGGCATTGGGCGCCAAGTCTTCGACGGGATATCCGGCTAGGATCAGCTTCCCGGCTTCGCCATCCACGTGGCTCAACTTCGTGGTGGCGGCCACCACGCCCTCTAATCCTTGGACCATGCCTCCATGTTCGGGAATGAGAACTATATTGTCAATATTGATTGTAGAATCAATACATATGGCGGGCGAACGATACGTGACGGCCCAAGCTGCCGCCGCTGAACTGGGCATAAGCATGGCGACTCTCTACGCATACACCAGCCGGGGACAATTGCGGTCCGAGCCGGTTCCGGATCGGCCGCGCGAGCGACGCTACTACCGGGAAGATATTGAGCGGCTACGCGAGCGGAAGGAGGCGCGGCGTGATCCCGCCAAAGCCGCTGCCCGGGGGTTGCATTGGGGCAGCCCTGTGCTCGATTCGGCCATCACGCTCATCGATAGCGGCAAGTTGTATTACCGCGGCTTGGACGCCTTGATGCTGACTCAGGGGGTTAGCCTAGAGGCTGTTGCGGAATTGTTATGGGCGGCGGAACCGATCCAACAGGGGCGTTCGCTCGAACAGCCATGCGCGCTCTCTGCGGCCCGCATCGCGCGGCTCCGGGCATGTGCGAAAGGTGCTCCGCTGAGCCTGTTGCAAGCGGCTTTGCCGGTGGCCGCAGCCTCTGACCCGGCATCCTACGATTTGCGTCCGGCGGCTGTGCGGCAAACCGGAGCGCGGATCTTGCGGCTGTTCACCACGCTGGTCACTGGGCGCGATTCGCCGCCTCCGATGCATCGGGCGCTGCAGGCCGCCTGGGCTCCCCGCAAACCTATGGCTGCCGAGGTGATTCGCGCGGCCTTGGTTTTGTGCGCGGATCACGAACTGAACGTGTCCGCTTTTGTCGCGCGCTGCGCCGCGTCGGCTGGCGCATCGCCTTACGACGTCGTTTCGGCCGCGATGGCCACCTTGAAGGGACAGCGGCACGGCGGCGCCACCGAACGGGCTGGGTTGCTCTTCCAGGAGGCCGGAACTCCAGGACGCGCCCGCGCTGCCATGGCCAGCCTGCTGCGGCGCGGCGAGAGCGTTCCGGGGTTCGGGCATCCCCTTTATTCCAGCGGAGACCCCCGCGCCGCACTGTTGTTGAAGTTGGCTGAGGCTAGCGGGAACCGGGAGGAATCGCGGCTGATTCGTCAACTCGCGCGCGCCGGTGCCGAACTGTTACAAGAACAGCCCAATCTTGATTTCGGGCTGGCCGCGATCAGCCGCGCATATGGCTTGCCCGAGCATGCTCCGCTGCTGCTGTTCGCGCTAGGCCGAACCGTCGGCTGGATTGCGCATGCCATCGAGCAGTATGCCACGGGTGAACTGATCCGTCCGCGGGCGCGCTATACGGGCCCGCTTCCCGCCGCGGGATAATTCAGAGGCATGACAGCAGACCCGTACCTTCGCGCGGCCATCGAACAGGCTCGCAAGAGCTTGGCCGAAGGGGGCATTCCGATCGGCTCGGTGCTCGTGCATGAAGGCAAGGTCATCGGCGCCGGGCACAACTGCCGGGTCCAAACCGGCAGTCCCATCGACCACGGAGAGATGAACTGCCTCCGCAACGCTGGGCGGCTGCCAGCAGCGGTTTACCGGCGGTGTACCATCTACAGCACGCTTTCGCCGTGCCCTATGTGCAGCGGGGCGATCGTACTGTACAAGATTCCGCGCGTGGTGGTGGGAGAAAACCAGACGTTTCTCGGAGCCGAGGACTACCTGAGAAGCAATGGCATCCAGGTGGACGTGGTGCAGGATGCCGAGTGCATCCAACTGATGACCGAGTTCATCGCCGCTTACCCACAACTCTGGAACGAGGATATCGGAGTATAACGCCGCTATCGGGCGAGGGCCTTTTCCAAGAGGATGGCCAACTCCAACAGTAGTTCGTCATCGTAGGGCCGGCCCATGAGTTGAATGCCAACCGGGAGGCCGTCGGGCGACTGGCCGACCGGCACTGTAACAGCAGGCAGTCCAAGGAGATTGGCTACCACGGCCGGCATCATCGCTTGGAACAGCCCGATCTCCTTGCCTTGGACGGTCCATTTGCGCTGGCCGTGCCGGAACGCTGGAATGCTGCTCACCGGCATGAGCAGCACCGGGATGTCCTCCATCTGGCGAAGCAATGCCGCGCGCATGCGGTCGCGCGCGGCGAGGTTGAGCAGCACCTGCTCGCCTGTAGGGGCTGCCTGGCTTAGAGTATCGCGGAGCGTCCAATGCAGATCCTCTTCCCTGCCCTCGACGAGTTTGCGCAGCACGACCGCGGGCCATTCGCCGAAGAGAAACGCCCAGAGATTCGGGGCACGTTCCAGCCCTTGCGGTTCGCGCTCTTCGACCGGGAAGCCGAGTCCCTCGAAAGTTCTGGCCGCTTTATCCAAGGCGCCGCGGATCTCCGGCTCAACCGGTACCCGATAGAATTGCCGCCACAGGCCGATGCGCTTGCGGGCGGGATCGGGAGCACGCAAAGGTACCGGCACGGAGAAAGGATCTTGCGGGTCGTAGCCAGCCAGGACTGAGAATAGGAGCCGCAGATCTTCGGCGCTGCGCGCCATGGGTCCCACTACCGTGGTCACTCCCATGGGGTACCCGAGGGAGGGAAAGTGGCCCATGGCTGAAATCCGGCCGGGTGTGGGCTTCAACCCGGCGATGCCGCAGAAATGCGCGGGCACGCGGATCGAGCCTCCGCCATCGCTGCCAATTCCGCCAGGCGAGCAGAAAGCGGCAATGGCCGCCGCCTCGCCGCCGCTCGATCCGCCGGGGGTGCGCCCCGGCTCCAGCGGGTGATTCGTGCGGCCGGTGATCCAGTTGTCCGTCTCATAGAAGGCCAGCATCTCAGGCGTGTTGGTCTTGCCCAGGATGATTGCACCCTCGGCGCGCAGCCGGGCCACCGCCGTCGCATCTGCAATGGCGCGATGGCCGGAACGCAGGCGGCTGCCTACTCCGGTGGGCTGCCCGGCCACATCGAAACTGTCCTTCACGGTTACGGGGACGCCATGCAGCAGACCCAAAGGCTCGCCGCGCACCAACGCCTCGTGGCGGGCCTGCGCCTCGCGCAAGGCTTCTTCGGCCATTACCGTGACGAAAGCATTCAGTTCAGGATTACGGCGCTCGATCTGCCGCAGGTGCGCTTCCACCAGTTCGACCGGCGAAATGGCACGCTCGCGGACCAGCGCCACCATCAGACACAGCGACGAGCGATACGGCACCGGCTACCAAACCCGGCACGCGTTGGCGCTCACCATAGGCTGCCCCGCCCTGCAGGAGAACGCCTTTTGAAACTCCGGCATGTTCTGCACGGTGCCGATCACGCGGAAGCGCCCCGGTGAATGCGGATCGGTGAGCACGCGGACACGTGCCTGCTCCGGCGCTGTATTCTCGCAGTAGAACTGCGCGAAACCGATGAAGAAGCGCTGGTCGGGCGTGAAGCCATCGACTGTCGGCGCGTTCGCGCCTAATGTATCGTGCATCGCCATGAGGGAGATGCGGGCGCCCCCGTTGTCGGCCGTGTTTTCTCCGAGGGTCAGCCGGCCGTTCAGTTTCAGATCGTCCACCGGCGAGAAGTTGGAATACTCGTTGGCGACGCATGCAGCACGCTTTTCGAATTCGGCGGCGTCCGCCGCCGTCCACCAGTCGCGCAGGTTACCCTCGCCATCGTACTTGCGGCCGCTATCGTCGAAGCCGTGCGTCATCTCATGGCCGATCACGGAGCCGATCGCGCCATAGTTGACCGCGATATCGCGCTGAGGATCGAAAAAGGGCCACTGCAGAATACCCGCCGGGAAATTGATGCTGTTGGTGGCCGAGCTATAGAACGCGTTCACCGTGGGCGGCGTCATATTGTTCCACTCGGATTTGTCGCTGGGCTTTCCGATCTTCTCGATCCGGTGCGCGGAGAGGTTCTCTTCGGCGCGCAGGGCATTGCCGAAATAGTCATCGCGGACGATCCGCACCTTGCTGTAATCGCGCCATTTCTTGGGATAGCCGACGTTATTGGTGATGGCGTGCAGCTTGGCGAGGGCCTGCTTACGGGTTTCGTCCGTCATCCAGGGGAGAGTCTCGATGTCCTTGCCCATTGACCGTTCCAGCGCCTCCACGAGCTTCGTGATCTGCTCTTTGGCTTCGGCGCCGAATGCGGTCTCGACGTATTTCTGGCCGAGGAGATCGCCCAGGCCGGCATCCACCGCTTCCACGCAGCGGTACTTGCGCGGGCGCTGCTCTTTGGCCCCGCCGATATAGCGTCCCCAGAAATCGAAGTCTTCCTTCTCAAAGGCTTCCGGCAACAGGGGCGCCGTCTCGTGAAGCAGGTGATAGGTCAAATATGCTCTCCAAACCTCTATCGGCTCGGAATCCAACTCTGCGCCGAGTTGCTTGATAAAATCCGGCTGGCCTATGTTCAGGCTCGCAAACGAGGGCGCATCCACATCGCGGAAGTAAGCTTCCCAGGGGAAGGCGGGCGCCAAGTCCACCAACTCTTTCTTACTCAGGATGTGGTAAGTCTTTTCCGGAATGCGGTTGGTCACTCGATCCATGGAGGCTTGCGCCAGCCTGGTTTCGACCGAACGAACCTGGCGCGCTTCATCGGCGGCGGTCTCAGGGGAATGGCCGGCCAGCCGGAACATATTGGTCATGTGCTGTTCGAAGCGTCGGAGCGCATCCGCCGACTTGGCGTCGGATTTCAAGTAATAATCGCGATCGGGCAGAGAGAGGCCGCCCTGGGTCAGGTTGGCGATGGTGCGGTTGGAGTCCTTTGCATCGGCGCGCGACGCAAAAACGAACAGACCCTTGACGCCCATGCGGTGCAGGCGGGCCGTTTCCCGCGCCAAATCGTCAATGCTCCGAATGGCGCGGATGCGGTCCAGTTCGGGTTTCAAAGGCGCCAAGCCTCTTTTTGCGATGGCCGCGGTATCCATGCAGCTCGCGAAGAAATCGCCGAGTTTCTGGTCGATGGCATCGCGGCCGGGCTTGGCAGCCGCGGCACCCTGCAGCATATCGAGAAGAACATCCTGTGTACGGGCGCCTACTTCCGTGAAACGGCCATAGCGCGAGCGGTCGGCGGGGAGAGGGTTTTTGGATATCCAACCGCCGCAGGCATACTGGTAAAAGTCAGCGCAGGGATCAGCGCCCGTGTTCATCGCGGCAGTATCGATACCGGATGCCGCCACGCCCGAAAGGGGTAAGACCATTAGAAATAGAAGAGTGCGCGACCGCATAGCCTGAGATTACAACATTGCGGCCGCGCGGGAGCGGTTGGGATTACAACAGCCGGAAATTCACCTCGATGGTGGCGTAGACGGGTACGGGCTGGCCGTCCTTGGTGCCGGGCTTGAATTTCCATTGCGCGATGGCCTGGAGGGCTTTTTCATCGAGGCCGAGACCCAACCCGCGAATCACTTGCAGTTGCTGCGCGGCGCCATCCACTCCGACCACGGTGGCGACTACAACGGTGCCCTGGTATCGGGCCAGGCGTGCCTCTTCCGTGTACGCCGGCTCCACTTTGTAAAGGAGGCTAGGCGCAGTCACGCCATCGCCCACATGCAAGACGGTGGCGATGGAGGCCTGGCGCATGGTTTTGGTACGTTCGCCTTCCGATTTGCGGAACGCGGCCGACTGCTCTTTAACGGCAGCAGCCTCATCCTTGCGGCCCTGCCGGTTCAGAAAGAAGGAGTAGAGCTCCATAGTGGTAGCCGCTTTTGCCGCGTTCGGGTCCGCGGCCAGTGCCTGCTTGAATAGGCTGTCGGCCTCCTCCGAATTGTTCTGGCGGTCGCGAATCACCGCCATCCACATGAGGGCAGGTCCCGGGTGCGAAGCATCGGCGAGTTGAGCCTGCCGCAGGTAGTCCATAGCCTGCTCGGGGCTCGTCTTCATGGCTTCGGTGGCCAAATGGACTAAGGCTGGCGCGGCTTCCGGCCGATTGGCGAGCACGGCGACGGCTTTGGTGTAGAGCGTAGTGGCCTGATCGAAATTCCGCCGGCCCCGTTCCAGATCGCCCAAATTGATCAGCCCGACGCCGTATTCCGGGCTCTGTTCGCCTTTGGCCTGTTGGCGAATTTCCAACGCTGAGGTCAACAGGGTGTGGGCGAGATCGAACTGGCCGAACGCGACGGCCGCGGAAGCGGCATTATCCAGCATCTGGTAATTGTTCTGAGCGGTGGCGGCGCGAATGGTGGCAGCTACATCCGCCGGAACATCCGCCGGAGCGTTATCCTGCGCGCGCAGGGCGGCAAACGGCAGGATCAGAACGATAGCGGCCAATGCCGCGGCCCAGACGTATGCCCGGCCGGGACCTTTGCGGCGCAGACCGTCATTGAGGATGGCGATGAGCCGCCCTTCCAGTTGGGAGCGGCGGGCCATGCCGATGGCGGCCCATCCGATGGCCGGAGCCGCTTGCAACGTGCGGGCGATCTCCAGCAGGTGCCCGGCATAATCGGAAGCGCGCGCTCCGGTATTCAGCACCAGATCATCGGCGGCGCGCTCGCGCTCCTTGAGGAAAGCACGCCAAGCGAACCAGGCCAGCGGATTCCACCAATAGAGGCTGAGGGCCACGCGCGCGAGCACGTGGGTGGCCGGGTCGCGACGGCGGATATGGGCGAACTCGTGCAGCAAAACGATTCTGAGGCGCTCACGGCTCCAGCCAGCGGCTTCCGCCGGCACAAACACCGCCGGCCGAAGGACTCCACAAGCGGCGGGCATGACCCCCTGGCGCGCTTCGACCACAGCCACATCGGCATTCATTCCGAGCGTGCCCGCGCAGGCGGCGATCTCGGGATCGGCGACACGGCGTCCGCGGCGGCGCGTGCGCGCAATGGCGATCCAGGCTACCAGCAACTGGAGCAGGCTCACCGCCGTTCCGGCGCCCCAGAGGATCGCGAGCCAGCGCGGCCAATCCCGAGCGGCTCTGTGGGCTGGGGCCGGCATGGGACTGGCACTCCGGGCGGTGGCGAGAACGGCATCAGCCGAGGGCGTGGCAGCCATCCGGAACACCACGCCCGGCGTGAAACGCGTGGGGATCTGCCATGCCGGAACCGCCAGAGATAGCAGAGGCAAAGCAAGAAGAGCGGCAAAGGCCGCGGTCCAGACGAGGTGCCGCTCCGCCGCCGACCTGCGGCGGAAGGCCAGCGAGAATACGCAGGCAATGGCGAGGACCGCCGCGCTCTTCAGCGCAACGGCCACGAGAAACGAATCATTAAACTGTTCGAACGAACCCGGCATTTACTTGCCCTCCCGCTTCGCTTGTTCGATCATGGCTGCCATCCGATCGAGTTCCTCGCGCGTGAGCCGCTGCGAGGAAACATCCAGGAGCGCGGCCATTACCTGTTCCGGAGAATTGCCAAAAAACGTATCCAGCAGATGTTTCACGGCCGAGCGCTTAACCTTGTCGCGGGCCACCACGGGCACGTACACATACTTCAAACCCTCGGCCTGGTGGCGGATGTGCCCCTTTTCTTCGAGCACGCGCAGCAGAGCGCGGACGGCCGAATAGCTGGGAGCATCCGGCATGGCGTCGCGCACCTCGGTGGCGGAGGCTTTGCCGCGCTGATAGAGGATCTCCATGATCTGGCGTTCCCGCCGGCTGAATCCGGTTAGCTCCACGGGCGGGCCGCCTTGTGCTGGAATATTAGCAGCATGCTAAAAAATTAGCATTGACGAATGGGGCTGTCAAGCGAATTTTACGGCCGGAGAAAATGGGCGCACGCGAAATTGAATGAACGAACTCAATTCGGGCAGGGCGGGAGAAGACGCGCAGCTTCGCGGCTGCACAAGCCAGGAGGCATGTGCCACTGAAGACACTAATCCTGACATGGTTGGAGAGTCTTTCAGAAGGGAGGCGGGAGTTTTTGGCTCCCGCCCCTCCGGGTGTGAACTGCAGTCGATACAGATCCTACCGGCCAGACGCCGCGGGCGAGGCGCCCCGCAGCGCCCCACTCCCGCTTGATCCGGCTTTCGTCCGTGCACTTCTTCAATTCTGTTCGGACATCGATGCCCGCCCGCTGCCCGATCGTTCGGCCCTACTACCTAAGCGACCGCGCGGAACACCTACTGCATTCGAGAAACTTCGCTGGCCAGCGATGACTGCCTCTCTGATTTGACAGTAGCATCGGGGGAGGATGGGGTCTTTTATTTCAGATCTGAAATAGCTGAAAACAGAGGAAATATAAAGTTGGATCCCGGGGAATGAGAACTGGCAGCATTTTCGGTTTGGGCGAAGTTGAGCTAAGTGACGGCCGGTCAAGGAGTTAAGGCTTGCCTGCTGCTAGCCTATGGCCTCGTTCCGGTTGCAATCGCAAGCGAACCATGCGTCTCGATTTGATCATTGCGGTACTAGAACGCAAATCGAGAAGAAGCGTGCCATAATGACTCCTCATCCGAAAGGACAAAGGGGAAATTCATGAACAGGACGCGGAAACTGGCCCCCCTGGTAGCCCTTGTATTGATGGCCATTGCGGCTCACGCTGCCTCCAGTCCCAGGATGCCCAGTTTCTTTGCTCGCCGTGATTATACTGGCCTGGGCTCCCTCGATTTTATTCAAGCTGCCGATACCAACGGCGATGGCATTCCCGATTTAGTCGCGCTGGCGGTGGGAACCATAGGGACCATCCGTGTTGATTTCGGCAATGGCGACGGCACGTTCCGGCCAGGTCCAGGGAGTAACGTTCTGGGTGGGGACAGCTTCGTCCCTAGTGACGTGAATGGCGATGGAAAGACTGACCTGGTCATCGCCACTGGCAATTCAGTGGTCATTACGCTAGGCAATGGGGACGGCACCTTCCAATCGGGCACCGTTTATCCAATCAACGATACCCTGGTTGCTTACCTGGTAATTGGCGATTTCAACGGCGACGGAATTCCGGATATCGCAGCGGGAGGTCAACTCGGGCTCTGGCTGCTAACTGGCAAAGGAGGTGGAACGTTCAATTCAGCGGTACTGGCGGCTTCCCTGCAAGGTTGCTTCGATGTCGCTACCGCCGATTTTAATGGGGACGGCAAACTGGACGTCGTAGCAACTCGGCTGACTACTCAAACGACGCTCGGCTTTGCAGTCCTCCTCGGGAATGGCAATGGAACGTTCCAGCCCGCGCAGTTATTTACTACGCCCATCAGACCCGTTGGAATCGCTGTGGGTAGCCTGACGAAAGGCGGCGCGCCCAGCATCGTCCTGAACGAGACTGCGTCCAATCGAGTCTATCTTTACTTTGGAAACGGCGCAGGAGGCTTCGTCGGGCCTAAGCTGGTTTCTCTACCTTCCGGAACTGCTAATGGTTTAGCTCTTGCCGACCTGAATGGCGATGGCCTCCCCGACTTGGCTTCGGATACTGGTTATGTGGCTTACGGCATTGGCGGCGGTAACTTCAGCGCACCGGTAAGTTATGTGATCGACCCGGCTTCGGCTGTGGTTAACATTACGCTGGCTGATCTCCGAAACAATGGCCAGCAAGACATCATCATCGGCGGCCTCACCGCTAGTTCCGTGCTGCTGAACTTGGGTAGGGGCGCCTTCGAAGATGGCGTCTGGACCACCATTCCGAACGGCGCAGGCTGCGGCGTGAAAGGCGACTTCAATGGTGATGGCAAACCGGACCTGGCTGTCAATAATTCACAGGGGATCTCGGTCCTGCTGGGAACCGCGAACGGCGCCAAGCCGTTCACCCCCGGCACCAACATCGCGGAGCCTGGCTCCGGGTGCCTAGTGACAGGCGACCTGAACGGAGACGGCAAACCCGATCTCCTTGTCCCCGTCAACGGCACGGCAGTGGCTTACTTAGGCAATGGCGACGGCACGTTTCGGCTCGCCAGTACTACTCCGACGCGTAATGGCGGCTTTGTCGTTTTGGGCGATTTCAATCACGATGGCAAGCTGGATTTCGCCACCTCCGGCAACATCTTGGCCTTAGGCAATGGCGACGGCACCTTCCGAGCCGTGAGGGAGATAGTGGCGAATCCGCCAAGCGGCGGTTACTCGGGCATTGCGGCGGGAGATATCAATAACGACGGCTGGACAGATTTGGTGCTGACCAGCAATGCATTTCCGACCAATGCCACGGCAACCGTGCTGGTGAACAACCACAAGAGCGGTTTTGTGCAGGCGCCGACGAATTTTGGCGCGCTCACGTTCGAGCCGATCCTGGCGGACTTGAATGGGGACGGAAACCTGGATCTGGTTCTTTCCGGGACCAACGGCAGTGCCGCGCTGCTCTACTTGGGCAATGGCAAAGGATCGTTCACATCCTTGACAACTCTGCCTGGGCCTCCCAGATTATCGGACGGCATCAACTGGGTGGCGGACGTGAACGGCGACGGGATCCCGGATGTGTTGGTGCTAGGGGCCGATACGATGGTCGTGTACCTGGGCGCGGGTGGCGGGACGTATGCGACCGGGTTTGGGATCGGCACGGGCCCTGCCCCCGGCTCGATTCTGGTAGAGAATCTGCACGGCCAATCGCCCAAGCTGGGGCTGCCGGACATTGTCGTCCCGGATACCTCCGGTGGCGTCATGGTGCTCGTGAATATTACTCAGTGAGCCCCCGACACCACCAACCTACGGCGACCCCAAACTGTCACGCGCATTTAGCGGAATCAGCGTAAGGGAGTCTTTTCTTTCAGGCCTGACATGCAACAAATAGAGCCATAAATTTCGTTGCTCGGGCTCGATTCGCCGACCTGGAGCGTACTACGATTAAGATGAGGAAGGCGATCACGCGCGTACGCGACAGAGGCTGCCGGTAATGGACCGTGAAGAAATCATAGCCCGATTACAGGAATACGAGGCAGCACTAAGAGCGCGCGGTGTCACCCATGCGGCGGTGTTTGGGTCGCGAGCGCGGGGCGATCAAAGACCGGAAAGCGACACCGACATCATGATCGAAATCGACCCGGATGCGCCCGTCGGCGTATGGGAATACGCCGGCATCAAGGCATATATAGCGAGCCTACTTGACGGGCCAGTCGACGTGGTGGACCGCGACCGTTTGAAGCCGTACGTCAAGCCAGCGGCAACCGCTGAAGCGATCTATGCCTTCTGACCGCGGTGCCGCGCGCCGCTGGCTTATGGACATTCGGCATCACATCGAAATGGCTCAGAGCTTCGTCGGCAATATCAGGTTTGATCATTTCAAAGATGACAACCTGCGTCTGTACGCGGTGACGCGTTGTCTTGAGATTATTTCTGAAGCCTCGCGGCGGTTGCCGGATGAATTGAAAGCGCGCCAGCCATCGATCGAGTGGCGTCAGATGGCAGCCGCCGGAAATATCTATCGCCACGAGAACGAAGATGTTGCGGCTCGCCGCGTGTGGTATACGCTAACCGTAAGCTTGCCGTCGCTACACGCGGTCATCGACCGAGAGCTGCAGGATCTCGACGAATCGGGATCTGGCGAGGCTTGATCAATAAACCGCGGAGGAGAACTGTGCCCCACCGGGTCCGAGAAACGGCTAACATGCTCTAGGAGGTTGCGATGGGAAGGCTGATCGGCGGTTTTACGTTGTTTGCGGCAGGAGTGACCTTGGGGGTTCTGATGATGCAACCTGGGGCGGCTCAGACCCCGGCACCGGGACTGCGGCTCAACCATGTCGGCATCGACGCCAAGGATTTCGATGAATCCATGCGGTTCTATACCCAAACGATGGGCTTTCGGGAAGCATTCACCATTCGGGACCAGAACGGCAAACCAACGCTCGCCTATTTACAGATCACCAAAGATACCTTCCTGGAGCTGGCGCCGGCCACGGCGGACCGGCCCGTGGGGCTGAGCCATGTGGGCATCTGGCCGCTGGATTTGAACGCCACCGTTGCGAGCTTGCGGCAACGCGGAGTGACCGTGGCAGATCCGCGAACCGGCTCGACTAAAACCAGTATTACGAATGTCACGGATCCCAACGGTGTCCGGCTGGAGTTGCTCGACTTCCTGCCGGATTCGCTGCCCCGGAAAGCCATGGATAGCTGGAAGTAAGTATCGCCGCGAACCGCACGCGGGATGTTACATTGAGAACGTCAATGCGTTCCTGGCTCATTTTCGGCCTCGCGGCCTGCGCGCTGCTGGCGGCGCAAGAAGGCCGGGAAAAGCTCGCTCCGTACTATCCAACGCCTTCCCGTGTTGTGGAAAAGATGTTGCAAATGGGAGAGTTGAAACCCGGGGAGAAACTTTTCGACTTGGGTTCCGGGGACGGCCGGATCGTGATCATGGCTGCGCAAAAATTTCACGCGGACGCGACCGGTGTGGAATTGGATAAAGACCTGGTGAAGCAAAGCCTGGAGAAAATCCGTCAACTCGGCCTGGAAAACACGGCGCACATCATCCGGGGCGATTTGTTACGGCAGGATTACAGCACGGCCGACCTGGTTACCGTGTACCTGCTGCCGGTTTCCAACGCCAAGGTTCAGCCGCTCCTGGATAAGCAACTGAAGAAGGGCGCGCGCGTGGTGGCGCACGATTTCGAATTCCGAAACTGGAGTCCGGAGCGAGTCGAAACGATTGCCGATGATGGCGAAGGGCGCAGCCATACGCTCTACTTGTACCGGAAATAGCCGTGTTGGTCCCAACCCCCGTTCCCTGGCCTCGTTTGATTTCCTGGGTACGCACGCTGCTGGCCGGCATCGTGTTGCTGGAATTCTACACGGCTCCCCTACAGCCGGCGGCGCTGCTTTATGCGGTGGCCGGCACCTTTCTGGCGTATGCCCTGGCCGTGGCTATCCGCAGCCAATGGGTGAAGAACGGCACGGCGGGCCTCCTGGCGCTCTTTGGGGATACGGTTTTCTTTCTGATCCTGGCGAGTTTCGGCGGGCAGCGCATGCTCTGGCTCACCTCGATCTTCTACCTGCATCTGCTGACGGAAGCGCTGCTCTTTTATGCCGCCGTGGAGGCGTGGGTGGTGGTGGGGGTGTGCGTCATCTTCTGCGTGCTTTTGCCGTACACCGCGATTGCCGCATTGGAGCGCACCGTCGTAATTGCCGGGCTGCTGGCGTGCGGGTTTGCTCTTCAGAAACAACGCCTGCAATCGCGCGTGGAAGAGGCGGCGGGCCAGCTTAAGGAGGCGCGCAAGGCGACCGAGAAAGTGCTGGACGACGAGCGGCAACGCATCGCGTCCGATTTTCATGACGGCCCGCTGCAGAGTTTTATCAGCCTGCAAATGCGATTGGAGATTCTGCGCAAACTGCTGGAGCGGGATTTCGCCAGCGGGCTCGAGGATTTGAAGCAGCTCCAGGTGCTGGCCCAATCGCAGATTCGCGATTTGCGAGCCTTCCTGCATAGTATGCGGCCGGTGGACGTGGACGGGGGCAACCTGATGGTTTCGGCGCGCCGGACGGCGGAGAGCTTTCAAAAAGAGAGCGGTATTCCGGTCACGTTCCTGGGAGCGAATACGCCGGTGGGGCTGCCGCAGGAGATGGGCGCCGAGGTTCTGCAAATGCTGCGGGAGGCTTTGCACAACGTACAGAAGCACGCGGGCGCGACGCGCGTGGCGGTGGCCATGGAGAAGAGCGACCGGGGCCTGGAGATTTCGGTGGACGATAACGGCCACGGCTTCAACTTCGCCGGTACCTATTCGCTGGATGAATTGGAACTGCTGCGGCTGGGCCCGGCCAGCCTGAAACGACGCGCGCGTTCGTTGAATGCGGACCTGCTTCTGGAATCGCGTCCTGGCCGCGGCGCGGGGTTGAAGTTCCGCGTTCCGCTGCAATGAAGCGCGCGCCGCTTTGGGCCGTGCCGCTTTTGCTGGCGGGTTGCGGGCGGTATGCCGATTTCACGTTGCCGCCGCTCGCCGGCGGAGACGCAGCGGCGAGTTATACCTGGCAGGCGAACGCGGCGCCGGTCTTAGGGCGGGGAGATTGGGATTCGCATGACGTGCTGAATCCAAGTGTGGTGGCGGCCTCCGGCAAACTGTTCAACCTTTACTCCGGCTTTGACGGGCGAAGCTGGCGGACAGGGCTAGCCACTTCGTCGGACGGACTGGCCTGGCAAAAGGCGGGCATGGTAGTGGCTCCCGATCCGCAGACGTGGGAAGGGTCGTACATAGCCGCGAACGGGGCGGCACTGTGGGACGGGCGCGAATTCTGGTATTGGTATCAAGCGGGCGCGCGCGAACGGCCGCGCATCGGCCTGGCGCGCTCTCCGGATGGACTCGTTTGGCGCAAAGAGCCGGGGCCGGTGCTGGAGACCGGACCGCGGGGAGCCTGGGATGAACGCGGGGTGGCCGACCCTTACGTAATTCGGGCGGGTCCTTACCTCTACATTTTCTACTTAGGGCAGGACCGGGCACACCGCCAGCGCCTCGGTGTCGCACGTTCCCTGGATGGCTTCACCTGGGAAAAACTGCGCTCCAATCCCATTCTGGAGTTGGGCAGCGATGGAGCCTTCGATGAGAACGGGCTGGGAGAACCGGCCGTATGGCGGGCGCGCGGGTTTTATTGGATGCTCTACACCGGCCGCGACCGTGGCGAAGTGCGCCGCATGGGGCTGGCGCGCTCCACCGATGGGGTCCATTGGCAAAAGCTGCCCGCCGTGTTTGCCGGTTCGCAGAACTGGGATGCGAAGGTGGTGTGCGACCCGACTGTGCTCGTGAGTGGTGCCGAAGTGCGGGTCTGGTTCGGCGGCGGCGATCAGGCCCGCCCGGATGAAAATCTCAACGGGCAGATCGGATATGCGGTGCTGCGTCCCATCACGTTGCCTGCGAGACCATAATCAGACAGGGTGAGCCAAGCTGGTATGATGCGCCGCTGGTGGAGGCCAGCAACTGTTCCACTCGTAGGCCCGCTTCCGCGTGCATGCGGCACAGTTCCCGCACAGTGAACACATAGCTCGCGCTGGGCCGTGTCTCGATCTCGCTGCCGCGAATGAAGGTGTATTCGATATCCAGGCGACTTTCGGCGGCATCATAGGAATTCCGGCTCAACATGTACAAGTCACCGAGTTGAAACCATCGGTTTCGCTCCAGAGTTGGGAGGATGGACTCAGCGGCCATGCCGGTCTCAAGCACGAAGCGCGCGCCCGGTTTGAGCGCGCGGCCCACATCCGCTAAAAAGCGCGGGGCCTCCGCGCCATCGAGGTAGCCGAAGCTGTTGCCGAAGCAGTACGCGCCGGCGAATTCCCTCATCCAGGCGATTTCGCGGATGTCGCCGTGAATCCAGCGCACGGCAGGCGCCGCCTGGCGCGCCTCCTCCAGTGACTCCTCGCTCAAATCGATACCCGTCATCCGATAACCGCGGGCGGCAAGTTCTCGCGCATGCCGGCCGCTGCCGCACGGGATATCGAGCAGTGGCGCCCCGGCGGGCACTTGAAGGGTGCGTTCGAGGAAACCCGCCTCGGCCTTAGTATCCAGAAATAAATCAATGCAGCGCCGCCACGATTCCAGGGCGATGCCGCGGAAAAAATTGGTTTCCCAGTTGGAATGCATTTCTCTCCTTCGAGAGGCACACGTAGGCTGCGAGTGTAGGCCGCGAAAGATCGATTATCGGATGGCGTGACGAGTCACAGGCGCGGAAGCTATTGTAACAGAGGTTACCCGCCGCGAACCCGTGAAATGCTCTGGCGACGGCGTGGCCAGGAACCCGTGTCCCCCATGGTTACCGCTCCCTAACGGTCGCGGCTCGGTGGAACAACGTCACCCGCCGTTAATGCGGCAGACCGCCAACTTCGCGTTGGAGTACGGACAGACCAGCCCTGCGGGCGCTGGATGGCTGGTAACGATCCAGGTGACCGGGTAAGCCCGCGCCAGTTTTTCGAAGTCGGAGCGCGCGAAATGGCGCCAACCGGTCTGCGCGATTACCTGGCTCTTCCAATCTTCCGCAAGTTGCGGGAACAGCGAGACCGCGCCGCTATCCTTCACGTTGTCGGCCAGGGCGCTTCGCTCCGCGATGGCCCGGAAGCCGTGCTGGTCATCCTCCGGGACGGCCATGTAATTGGGATCCATTGCGAATACCGCGTCGCGCGGAGTATTCCGCCGGATCCACTCGAAGGTGTCGATCCATGGATTGGCGGTGGGAGCGCCGGGCAATTCCAGGTGTGGGCTGAAGGGGTAGGAAGCGCGGGAAGCGCCATACATCATTACCGCCAGGGATGCAAAGAATGCCAGCCAGCGCCAGGCTTGGCCCCGTAACGCGTATTCGCCCAGAAGGCCGCCGATGAGTACGAAGAGAATCAGATAGATGAGGTGGAAAGCGCGCATGGGTTGCAAACGCGTATAGTTCTCGAGGCGCGCCGAGGTAATGAGGAGCAGGCCGCCGGCCGTGGCAAGCAACCCGAGAAGCACCAGCATGCGTGCCAGCCGGGAGGACGCTGGGGTGGCGCGTCTGGGCCCGGCCGCAGAGAACCACCACAACAGAGCCAGCGGTGCGATTACCCCCAACCACTCGTACCACGCCCATTCCGATACGAAGAAGTAGGTGCGCGATAGCAGAGCTTCGCGAGCCGGGCCTTGGACGGGCTCCAGCGCGAACACAAACGGCAGACTCCAACCGACCCAGGACGCGGAGACAACCACCGGCGCGGGCGTTCGCTGCCGGCGCTCCGCCCATTCCCGTCCGCCCAGAAGAACGGCTCCGTATGCGGCCATTTGCGGATGCACCAGTGCCGTAAACAGCAGCCATCCCCAAGCGCGCGCCCGCCGCCCGGAAACATATTCGGCCACTGCGAATAATGCCCCCGGAGTAGACAGCGAACGCGCAGTGACATATGGATCCATGATGACCAGTGCCGTGCCGGCGACCGGAGTGCTGAAAGCAGCAGCCAACAACAATACTCCGCCCCAGCGCGCTGCGCGGCTCTCGAAACACCCACACGCCAGCCGCCAGGCGGCTAGCAGCAGAAGGAAAACGCCCGTAACGTGGCAAAGCAAGATGGCCCAATCGGCCGGCAAACCCGTAATTCGCACGAAGCCGCCGACGAGATCGGGAAACCAGGAGAGGTGCGCGTGCGTTTGGAAGAACTCGGCGCCAAACGGGTAGAGTGCCGGGTCGGCCGCTTTCTTGATGGCCGGCACGTAAATCTCCGCATCGTCGCTCCCGAGATGGTATCCGTGTACCAGGACCGCGGCTCCAGCCGCCCCGAGCAGCCTCAGAATGGGGGTGGATGCGGTAATGGAGCCCTTCAAGCGCGTTCCGCGGCGATCGTGTAGTCGTACCATTCCACGATCTTGCCGCCGCGGAGGAAGAAAACGCCGACGCCATGCCAGGATTTGAGTTGCATGTTCTGGAAGTGATCGATGCGCTCATTGATCACCATCGGTCCGCGGGCGAAGGTGTCCAGAACTTCGAACCTGACGACGTTCTTGAGGAAGCTATCGATTTTGGCTTTGACCGCCGGCCGCCCTTTGTCGGGTTGCTGGCGCTCGGACATTCGATAGGCGCCATCTTCCGCGAAGAACGAGAGAACTTTCTCCAGATCATGGCTCGGCCACGCGGCGCAGAAATCGGTGACCACCTGAACGTTGGCGCGCTCCGCCGGGGTTAGATCAGCAGCCCGGCCTTGGTGCGATAAAGCCAGGGCTGATATTGGAAGGCCGGCTAACAGCTTGCGGCGAGAAACGGCGGATTTAATTTTCACGACGTCGGCTCCTGGTGGGTGGCAACCGCTCCCTACGGTCGCGGGTCGGTAGAACGTGCTGTTTTCGAAAATTACATCGAACAAGCCCCTAGAACAAGATATCGAAATCGGCGGTGTAGCGGCGGCCGCGCTGGCCGACATACGCGCCAAAGCCTGGATCGGCGATGTTGGTGTGGAGGGCGTCCGGATTGAAGTGATCCGTCAGATTGAATCCGCTCAGCGACAGCCGGATGGAATATTTCGGGTTCACTTTGATGTCTTTGGAAACCCGCGCGTCGGCGGAAAAGAAATTCGGGAAGCGCTGAGAATTGGGCGTACCGACGTAATTCTGGAAGGCGTCCGTCACGCTATATGGGAACCCGCTGCGGTATTCGAACACCGGTGCGATACGAATTCCATGCTTAAGCTGCCAGTTGCCCCAAAGGAGGAAACGATTCGGGAGATCGGTCGGGAGCGTGGCGTACTGATTCGGACGCACGATGGGAACCGGGAAGCTGCCCAAGTAGTTGGCGAAATCGTTCAGGTCGCCCTGCGCCAGGCTCCGCACGTAAGAGAAGAACAGCATCCTGGTATCGGCCAGGCGCACGCGCGCCGTGATCTCTAGCTGGCGGTATCGGGATGAGCCGGAGCCCGAAAGCACATAAGCGCCGGTGTGGGTCACGGGGAGCGGCGCCACGGGATTCAGAATCACGAGTCCGGAAGAGTCGTTCGCCATGAAACCGGCGCGCAGCCTCAAAAAGGGGGTGAGGGGCTGCTCGGCTTGGACGCTCCAGGTGGCGCTTTCCGGAGAAAAGTTGCCCGCCACCGGTTCCGCGAAGATGAATCGCCGCGGGACACTCATCTCATTCAGAACATTCCCGTATAGGTACGGTCCCCAGGTGACTTGGCCCGTGCCGCCGAATTGCGTGATTACCTGGTTGGGATAGTTGCCGAACGAGTAGACGTTCAGAGGCACGCGGTCATAAAACAGCCCGAACCCCGCTCGTAAAACGGTTCCGACCGTGGAAAACGGAGTCCACGCAATGCCGGCGCGGGGCGCTACGCGGAACGATTCGGAAATTTCCTGCGACTCCGTGCGGATTCCCAGATCCACGGCCAGCTTGGGAGTGATCATCCAGTGATCCTGCCCGAAGAAGGCGAACTCGGTGTCGCTCATGTGAAACGGGCTGCCGCCGGTGAACGCGATCCGCTCGATGAGCTGGCTCATGCTGTTGACGATATCGACCGCGCTCTCGGTCACCTGGCCCTTATCGGAGCTGTTGGCGATGTAACTTCCAACTTTGAAGTTGTGACTACCTAGTTTATTGACGGGCGCAAAGGAATAAGTGGACGACCAGGACAGGCGAGAAGCCGTGCGGTTCTGCTGCGCGAAGTAATTCCCGCTGTTTCCCCAGGGCGCCACCGTCAAATCGAGCGGGCCTTGGGGCCAGACGCGGGCATCGAAGCGCGTGGCCGACACCGTGTTATCCAGCAGACCGCCGCCGAAGCTCAGGCGGTCGGCCAGCGTGCCAGTGTAATTGTGCAGGCCGGCATCCGGGGAGGTGGGCTCCGGATTGAACAGGTTGATGTTCACATACTGCAGCCGTTCCGGCGCGGCGTGCATAGTCGCGGTCAGCAATTGGTTAGGCGAAGCGATCCAATCGAATTGCGCAAACGAATTGACGCCTTCCTGTTTTTTCTGGTTATCGGGATAGGGCAGCTCGTACACTTCGATCTTGCGCATCTCGTACTGCAGCCCTTCGGAGAAGTACAGCTTGCCGGGCACGATGGGGCCTTCGAAGTTCAGCCGGGGTGTGGCATCTTTAATCCCATTCATGTGATAGCTGCGGATGCGGAAGTCGGGGAACGGGTCGTTGATTTCCCATTTCCACTTGTCGCCGCCGCGGCGCGTTTCCACGGATACGAGGCCGCCCGTGAAGCGGCCGTATTCCGCCAGAAAGGGGGTTTGGTATACGTTCACGCTCTGCACGCTGTCAATCGGCACGGTCAGACCGAACTGGCCGGTGGCCGGGTCGGTCACATCGGCGGAGTTGACGATGAGGGCGCTGCGGTGCTCGCCGCCACCGGATATTTGTAGCCCGCCACCAGGCGATCGGGCGACTCCTGGGATGAGCGGCAGTGTTTCGGCGACGGTCGCGGGCCTGCTGGGGAGGTCTTTGGCAACCTGGGGAGTCATGCCGCCCGTGGGCATCGAAGCGGCGCCTTCCAAGGGGCTGGCGGAATCGTGCACATCAATGCTTTCCTTGCGCGGTAAGGGCATGAGAGTGAGCTCGATGGAAAGGGGCGCTTCCTGCAAATCGATGTCGCTTTGCACCGGGGCCGCTCCTTCCTGCGAAGCCGCGACGGTGTAATGACCGGGCGAAAGATCGGGGAACAGGGCATGGCCAGAATCACTGGTTTTGGCCGAAGCGACGATTTCCGAACCCCGGCGAATTTTCACCTGAATTCCAGATGCCGGCGCGCTATTTTGGTCGCGGACCGTGACATCCACCAGTGGCCCCGCTGCGAGTGCGTTGCAAAATACAACGATTTTGAACACAACAATGGTGAACAGACCGAGTAAACGCAGTTGCATGCGTAAGTAGTGATGATGCCGCCTACGGTCATCCGGTTGCGGTGTCACGTTTTTTTCTGGATATGAAACATGGCCCGAATTAGCCATGCGGCAGAACGATGTTACGCGGTACGCTACGGGTAAGGCCCGCGTCACCCAACACACCGAGGTGCACGTTGATCGAAGGAAAACGGATCGCCGTCGTACTGCCTGCTTACAATGCTGCGCGGACGCTGGCGCAAACCGTACGGGAACTCCCAGGAAGCATTGACGACCGGATCCTGGTGGACGACTACAGCTCGGACGAAACCGTAACCTTGGCACGGAGCTTGGGGTTGCACGTACTGGTACACGACCGCAATTGCGGTTACGGCGGTAACCAGAAGACCTGTTACATGGCGGCGCTCGACCGGGGCGCGGATATCGTGGTGATGGTACATCCCGATTACCAGTACACGCCGCGGTTAGTCGCACCGATGGCCAGTATGCTCGCGTCGGGAGTGTACGACCTGGTGCTGGGCTCCCGCATTCTGGTAGGCGGAGCGCTTCGGGGGCGAATGCCTCTGTACAAGTATGTTTGCAACCGCACGCTGACGGCCTTTCAGAACCTGCTGTTGGGCGCTTCGCTTTCCGAGTATCACACGGGGTTCCGCGCCTTCACGCGCGAACTTCTCGAATCGCTTCCGCTGGCGCGGTTCTCCGATAATTTCCTGTTCGATAACCAGATTCTGGCGGAGTGCATTTTACTGGGGGCGCAGATCGGAGAGATCTCGTGCCCGACGCGTTATTTCCGGGAAGCCTCGTCGATCGGATTTGTGCGGAGCTGCGAGTATGGTTTCGGCGTGCTGAAGACGACGGTCGGGTGCGCCGCGCGCCGCATCTTCCTGCCGCCGCTGTTGCCGCGCAAGCGGGCGGAAGCTTCAGCCGACCGGGACTTCCGGCTCAGGCGCATGGTGGCGCCGCAAAGGCACGTTGCGCAGGGTGACATTCAGAAACACGGCCGCGCACATCACCACGGCACTGGTAATGAAAATGAGCTGGAGGCCGTGTAGCAAAGCGGTGCGAACATTCGCCAGCAGCGTTTGCAAGAGTTGCGCTCCTCCCGGAATCTGGCGGAAGGTGGACTCCAATTCCATCTGCCGCTGGGCCAGCAGAACGGGGTTCAGGAAGAGCGCGCGGGCATTCGGAGGCACCACCGCCGGGATGCCGCCGGCGAAATCGCGGTGGTAATTGGTGAGCAGGATGCTGCCAAAAATGGCGACTCCCAAGGTGCTGCCGATGGAGCGGAAGAAGGTGGTAGAAGCGGTGGCAGCGCCCATGTGCCGCCGCGGGGCCACGTTCTGCACCGCCACCGTATAGACCGGCATCAGCAGGCCCATGCCGAGGCCGGCGATCACCATGGCCAGCACGACATCGCCTCGCGTGGTGGCGGCGTCCAGGCGGGCGAACAGAATCATGCCCGCGGCCACCAGTAACGAGCCCACCACGGCGGATGGCTTGTAAGTGGCCATGCGCAGGTTGATCTGCCCGGTGGTGATGCTGCCCACCACGGTGCCCATCATCATGGGCGTCAGCAGGCCTCCCGATTGCGTGGCGGATACGCCCATGACGCCCTGCATAAACAAAGGCAGGTACATCACCACCCCGAACAAGCCCATGCCCAGCACGAAAACCGCAATCGACGACATGGCAATGACCGGGTCGCGAAACAAGGTAAGCGGCAGCAGCGGCTCGGGCGCCTTGGTTTCCGCGAAGAGAAAGGCCGCCAGCATCAGCGCCGATATCGCGAGTAGCGATTCGACCCGCGCGGATTGCCAGCCATAATCGGTCACCCAGGTGAGCGCCAGCAGCAGCGGAGCGAAGAAGGCGATGAGTGTGAGCAGCCCGTTCCAATCCAGCTCGCGGCGGACGAACTGGGGCCGCAGGTCCGGAAATTCGCTGTAAATCGCCGCTGTGGCCACCAGGCCCACGGGCAGGTTGACATAAAAACAGGCGCGCCAGGAGACGTGATCCGTGAGCCAGCCGCCCAAAGTAGGTCCGAAGATGGAGGCCAAGCCCCAGGCTGCCGCAAAAAATCCCTGGTAGCGGCCGCGTTCCGCCGGCGAGAACACATCGCCGATGATCGTAAATGCCAGACCCATCATCATGCCCGCGCCCACTCCCTGTAACCCGCGGAACAGAATGAGCTGATTCATACCATCCAGGGGCAGGAATTTCAGCGTGCCGGCCGCTCCGCAAAGGGCGGAAGTGAGCACAAACCCCGCCGACCCGCCCAGGAAAAACCATTTGCGGCCATACATATCGGAGAGCTTGGCGAAGATCGGCACGGCCAAAGTCGAGGTCAGCAGGTAAGCCGTAGCCACCCAGGGATAGCGGTCAAAACCCGCAAGGGAGGCGATGATACGGGGTTCCGCCGTGCCGACCACGGTCTGGTCGAGCGCGGCCAGCAAGACCGAGAGCAGCAGACCGGCCATGGTCCATATCAGTTGCGGGCGCGTGAGCCGGATGATTCCGGAGGTACGAAAGGCGGGGGTCTCCGCGGCGGCTGCCATCTCTCGATTCTACGATGCTTCCGTGGAGCGGATGATCGGTGGTTGCCTCTGTGAATGTTCAATAACTCAAGCACCGCTCCACAGAAAACACCTCCCGCCTGCCGGCGATCGCAAGGGGACGCTCCCTGACGGTCGCGGCTCGATTTTGCGTCGCGGCCGGTATTGCCTCATTTTGTTAAAGTGTTGCTTACAGGAGTTGGCAACCTTGATGTCTGGTTTTGCGCGGTTCTGCGTCAGCCTGGCTCTGGCTTTTCCCGTATCTTCGCAGCAATATCTGAATCCCGCGCTGCCGCTGGAGCAGCGGGTAAATGACCTCATCGGCCGCATGACCCTCGAGGAGAAAGTCTCCCAGATGCGCGACCACGCACCCGCCATTCCGAGGCTCGGCGTACCGAAGTACGACTGGTGGAACGAGGGCCTGCACGGAGTCGCCTTTGCCGGGTACGCTACGAACTTTCCCCAGGTGATCGGAATGGCGGCGACTTGGGACACCGGTCTGGTCCACACCATGGGCGAGACGGTCTCGATCGAGGCCCGCGCCAAGTACAACGAGGCGATCCAAAACGGCCGGCACGAACAGTTCTTCGGCCTCACTTTTTGGGCGCCCAACATCAACATCTTTCGCGACCCCCGTTGGGGGCGCGGCCAGGAAACCTATGGCGAAGATCCGTACTTAACCGGCCGCATGGGCGCGGCCTTCGTCACCGGCATGCAAGGAAACGATCCGCAACATCTGCGAGTGGTTTCCACTCCCAAACACTACGCGGTGCACAGCGGCCCCGAACCACTGCGCCACGGCTTCAACGTGAATATCTCGCCGCACGATCTCGAGGACACCTACCTGCCCGCGTTCCGCGCCACGGTGACGGAGGCGCACGCGCAATCGGTGATGTGCGCTTATAACGCGGTGGATGGCACACCGGCATGCGCCAGTCCCCTGCTTTTGCGCAATCACCTGCGCGACGCATGGAAGTTCGATGGCTACGTGGTGAGCGACTGTGCCGCCGTGGCGGACATCAGCAACGGCCACCACTACACTCCCGACATGGCCCACGCTGCCGCCGCTGCGGTGAAGGCCGGCGACGACCTGGAATGCGGCTTCGCTCAGGGGCAGGCATTCCCGGCACTTGTAGACGCCGTTCATCAGGGGCTGGTCAAGGAGACCGAGTTGGACACGGCTTTGCGCCGCCTCTTCCGCGCGCGTTTCCAACTGGGCATGTTTGACCCGCCGTCCAGTTTTCCCTATGGGCGCCTTGCGATGAATGAGGTCAACTCCGCGGATCACCGGCAGCTCTCGCTGCGCGCCGCGCGCGAATCCATGGTGCTGCTCAAAAATCAGGATCACACCCTGCCTCTGAAGGCCGGAATCGGCCGCATCGCCGTGGTTGGCCCCACGGCGGAACTCATCCAGTCGCTCCAAGGCAACTACAACGGATCACCCCCTTCCCCGGTCTATCCACTCGAAGGTATCGAGAAACGCTTCTCCTCAGCCAAGGTGGTGTATGCGCAAGGTTCGACGCTCGTGGATGGTTTCGCGATCCCCATCGAGCACACAGCGCTGCGGCCGGCCCGCGGTTCGGGATACGGACTCACGGCGGAGTACTTCCGCTCACCCGATTGGAACGGCGCTCCGGTCCTCACGCGCACCGACCGCAACATCAATTTCAATTGGGATAAGGCTGTGCCTGTAAATGGGCTGCAGCGCGATAACTACTCGGTGCGCTGGAGCGGCAGTTTCCTGCCGCCAGGGGCCGGCGCCTACAAACTGGGCGTCCGGGTGAACTACTGTTATGCCTGCGAGAATGCTGAGGGATTCCGGCTTTACCTGGATGGCAAACTGGTGGTGCAGAGCGGCAGCGGGACTACGGGCGAGCGTGGCGCCGTGATCGAAGCGCCCGTGAGTTTCAGCGATATGCGGCCGCACCCGATTCGCCTGGAGTACTCGCACCGCACCGGCAGCGCGGGTATCGACCTGACGTGGCAGGTTCCGGCAGCCGTGTTGCGCAACCAGGCGATCGAGGCGGCCCAACAGTCGGAAGTAACCATCGCGTTCGTCGGACTCTCCCCTTCTTTGGAAGGCGAAGAAATGCCGGTGAAGCTGGCGGGGTTCAGCGGGGGCGACCGCACCTCGATCGATTTGCCCGCCGTGCAAGAGGATCTGTTGCAAGCTCTGGCGGCCACGGGAAAACCTTTGGTGGTGGTCCTGCAGAACGGCAGCGCCCTGGCGGTCAACTGGGCGCAGAAGAACGCCAAAGCAATCCTCGAAGCCTGGTATCCCGGCGAGGAGGGCGGCACGGCCATTGCCGAAACATTGGCCGGCGACAACAATCCGGCGGGGCGTTTGCCGCTCACGTTCTATTCTTCGCTGCGCCAGGTGCCACCGTTTGAGGATTACTCTATGCGCGGCCGCACCTATCGTTATGTCGCGGAGAAACCCCTCTATGGATTCGGCTTCGGGCTGAGCTACACGACTTTTGTATATACCAATCTGAAAATCGCGCCCGTGAACGCCAAAGCCGGCGAGCCGGTCACGGTAGAAGCCGATGTGAAGAATACGGGCGCAGTGGCGGGAGATGAGGTGGCAGAACTGTACCTCACGCAGCCCAAAGCGTTCGAGACCCCGCTACGCAATCTGGCGGGATTCCAGCGCGTGCATTTAGGGCCGGGCCAGTTCGCTCACGTGCGGCTGACCATCGACCCGCGCTCTTTAGGGCAGGTCGATCAGATGGGGAACCGCGTCATCATCCCCGGAGAGTATCTCGTCTCGCTGGGCGTGGCACAGCCGCAGGAGGCCAGCTCCGTGCAGACCCGCAAATTCTCGATTACTGGCAGAGCCAGTCTTCCGAAATAGGAATAGCTTGTCCGGTCGGTCCGAACGATGGCCGCCGATAAACGCCGATTCACGCCGATAAAGACAAGATCTCGAGCAAAACGGCGGGGGGACTTTTCCATGGTACTTGCCGCCCCCCGGCTCTCATAACTTTGGTCAACGCTCCGGGTATTACCCCTGCCAGTCTTGTATCTACAGCGCTTAACTCCGATACTGGCGGCACGATATGACGCCCCCATCTCTCTTCAGTCTGTTTTCTTCGGACCTCGCCATTGACCTTGGCACGGCCAACACCCTCGTCTTCGCCCGCAACAAAGGAATCGTGGTGAATGAGCCCTCCATCGTAGCCATGCGCAAGGATTCCGGCGGGGTGGAGGCAGTGGGATCGGATGCGCGGGAGATGCTGGGGCGCACGCCCGAGCAGATCACAGCCATCAAGCCCATGCGGAATGGCGTGATCGCCGATTTCAAAGCGACCTCCTGCATGCTCACGCACTTCATTCAGAAGGCGCATTCGCGCAAACGCCTGGTGCATCCGCGGATTGTGGTCGGCATCCCCAGCCAGATCACGCCGGTGGAGCGCCGCGCGGTGCAGGAAGCCTGCTCGAAGGCCTGCGAGGTCCACCTGGTGCAGCAGCCCGTAATGGCCGCGGTCGGCGCTGGCTTGCCGATTGCCGAGCCCATTGGAAACCTGGTCGTGGATATCGGCGGCGGGACGACGGATGTGGCCGTGATCTCCCTAGCCGGCACGGTTTACGCGCATTCCGTCGCGGTGGCGGGGAACGCCATGGATGAAGTCATCATCGAGCACATGCGGCGCAAGCACAATCTGCTGATTGGCGAGCGTATGGCCGAATCCGTCAAAATCGAGATCGGTTCCGCCGTGCCGCTGGAGCACCCCACCCGCATGGAAGTCCGTGGCCGCGATCTGGTGCGCGGGATTCCGGGCGCCGTGATGGTCAGCGATGCGGAAATTGCGGAAGCGCTGTCCGGTTGTGTGAATACGATTATCAACGCCATCCGGGTAGCGCTGGAACGCACCCCGCCCGAGCTCAGCGCGGATATTTCCGATCACGGCATCGTGCTCACCGGGGGCGGCGCGCTTCTACGCAATCTGGACCGCCGTATCCGCAAAGAGACCGGCCTGCTGGTCTCCATCGCAGAGGACCCGCTGACCTCCGTAGTCCTGGGAGCCGGCAAGATGCTGGACGATTTTGCCCTGTTGCGCCGACTTTCAGTAAACTAACCAGGCCAAAAACCCTCACGCCCCGGCTTTCGCCACCGGCACTTCCACGGTGACGCGCGTGCCCTCGCCCAATTCCGAATTCACCTGGAAGGCGCCATGCATCATCCGGGTGCGCTCTTCAATGCTGATCAATCCCAGCCCGAAACGCCGCGCCTGAACGTCGAATCCTACGCCCGCATCTACCACTTCCAGCCGGATCCGGCCATTCAGACCCCGCAGGTTCACCTTCACGTGCGTTTTTCCCGCGTGCTTCGCCACGTTCCGCAGCGCTTCCTGCGCGATCCGGTACAAGCCGGTCGAAACCTCCGGCGAAATCCCCTGCGGCACATCCTGCGATGCAAAGGTCACGATCATGCCTTCGCGTTCGCGGAAATCTTCCACTAAGGATTTGAGCGCCAGCGCCAGCCCCAGGTCGTCGATGACCGAAGGATGCAGCCCATGCGAGATGCGGCGCACGTCTTCCGCCAAAGCCGCGATCCGCTCCCGCACCCGCGCGATCTCATCGGCCACCTGCCTTGGTTCCGCCACGCTGCGCTTCTCGAACTGCTGCGTGTCGATCTCCAGCGATGCCAGCTTCTGGCTGATATCGTCGTGCAGTTCCCGCGCTACGCGCCGCCGCTCGTCTTCCTGCGTAGTGAACAGGTTGCTCGCCAGCGCCCGCAGTTCCTCCTGGGTGCGCCCCAGTTCCCGCGCCGTCGAAGCCACCTCCCGGGCTAGCCGCTCCCGTTCCTGCCCCAACAGCCGTTCCACTTCCTTGTGCGCAGAAATATCTTCAAACGTCACCAACAGGAATACCTCGTCATCCGGCCGGACCGCCTGCCCCCGGATGATGAACACCTTCCCGTTCTCCACCGGCAATCGGTGTTCGAACTGAAAGTCTCCTTTCATGCCCGCTGAGGCGCGCAGTTCCTCCAGACGGCGGCGTAACACCTCTTCCATCCCCCAGGCCACAGCGATGTCGGGCAGAGTACGCCGCTCCCCCTCTTCCCATGATGAACCCGCCATCCTGCGAAACGCGTCGTTCACCGTCCGGATGCGCAATTCCATGTCCACTACCGCTAGCGGCAGCGGCACGCCCTCGATCACCGACTGCGCGAAATCGCACGCCGCCCGCAGGTCCTGCTGCGTTCGACGGAGTTGATCGATGTCCAGGAGCACGATCACCACGCCGTCGATCTTGTTCTCCGTCGTCCGGTAGGGCCGTACCCGCAGCAGATACCAGTGCCCTTCGCGGTCCTGCACCTCCAATTCCCGCGGCGCCAGCGTATCGAGCACCTCCGCCAGCAGCAGCTCCAGATCTTCAATCTTGAGGTTCACCCGGATCTCGCTGAACGGCCGCCCCATATCGGTTCCCCGCAGATTCATCAGGCGCTGCGTGGGCAAGGTGAAGTGCCGGATCTGCAGATCGTTGTTCAGCATCAGTACCGCCAGGTTGACGCTGTTCAACAGATTCGAGAGGTCGTTGGAGGTCTGCGTCAGGACGAAATTGCGCTGCTGCAGTTCGTCATTTACCGTCTGCAGTTCCTCATTCGCGCTCTGCAGCTCTTCCTTGGTGGTCTCTAATTCCTCATTCGTGCTCTGCAGTTCTTCGTTAGCCGATTGAATCTCTTCGTTGGCCGAAACCAGTTCCTGGTTCTTGGCATCGCGCTCCTCCAACAGGGTTTGCAGGTACAGCTTCGTGGAAACGAGATCTTGCCGAAGGCTGGCCACGACTTGCTCCTGGTCACGCGCGAGCTCGGGCATTTCCGCTAGCGGTGGTTCGCCAGCGGCCGTGGGCCGCTCCGGAGGCACGAACAACAGCAGATAACAAGGGCTCCGCGGCACCATCGTGTGGATCGGCAGCACTTCCGCCGTGATCTCGTGTTCCCGCTCTTCGTCCCGAAACCGCAGCCCTTGCACCCGGACTGGGATATCCTCGCGGATGGACCGCCGCACCGCATCGACGATTCCCGCCGCCAGGCTGTCCCGCACCATGCGCGGCAACTGCAGCGTGGGAGTGCCTTGCGCCATCTCAATAAATGGCGCCGTGTGGCCGCGCGATTGCAGAATCTCCATCTTCTGGTTGACGATCACGCCCGCCGGTCCATAGCGCGCGAGCACGATGCGGTCCGCCGCGCGCTGGAGTTCCAGATCCCCCCAGGGTTCCGGCTCCGTCTTTGCCGCCGGAAGATCCGGAGCGAAGAGGCGTGGCGGCAGCAGCGCCATCGCGCGCGGCCGGCCGTTCCCCAGCTTGCCGAAAAACTTATTCTTCCGATCGGCAATTTGGAACAGGTCATTGAATTCCCGGATCGTCTCCGAAGAGCCCAGCAGCAGGTACCCGTTGGGCCGTAGCGCGTAATGGAACGTCGGTAGAATCTGCCGCTGGAGCTCCGTGGTCATGTAGATCAAAACGTTCCGGCAACTGATCAGATCCATCTTGGAGAACGGCGGATCGTGGCAAAGGTTTTGCCGGGCGAATATGCATAGGTCCCGCACGCGCTTGGCTACCTGGTAGCCTTTATCCACCTTGAAGAAGAAGCGGCGCAGCCGGTCCTGCGATACCTCGGCCGCGATCGATTCCGGAAAGATCCCCATCCGCGCCTTCTGGATGTTCGGGTCGCTGGCATCCGTTCCAAAAATCTGGATCGTCGGCTCGATCGACTCGCTCGAAATGTACTCCAGCAGGCACATTGCGATGGAGTACGCTTCCTCGCCGGACGAGCAGCCCGCCACCCAGATGCGCACCTGCTGGTCCGCCTCCCGGTTCTCGAAAATACGCGGCAACACCTCCGATTTCAGCGCGTCGAATACGGCGGGGTCGCGGAAAAACCGCGTCACGTTGATGAGCGCGTCTTCCTGGAGCTCGCGCAGTTCTTTCGCGTTGCCCTGCAGAAAATTGGCGTACTCCGGCAGGCCGTGAACCCGGTGGAGCAGCATGCGGCGGGCGATGCGCCGCCGGATCGTGGTCGGCTTATACAGCCGGAAATCCACTCCCGACACCCCGCGCAATAACGTGAGGATGCGGAAGAAATGAGGGTCTTCGCTGGCCGGCGGCATACCCTCTTCCAGTCTCTGCAGGACTGGTTCGCGGAACTGTTTCGCCAGTTGCGCCAATTCCGGGCCGATCTGCCCCGGCGGCAGGATCCGGTCGACGTGGTCCGCCGAAATGCTGCTCAGCGGCATCTCCGAAAACCGCGCCGATTCCGGGCTCTGCACAATCGTGATGCCACCCTCCCCTTTGATGGCCTTCAACCCCAAGGCGCCGTCTGAATCGGTCCCTGAAAGCACCACCCCTACCGAACGCGTCTTCTGATTCTTTGCCAATGAGCGGAAGAAGAAATCGATCGGCCGCGGCACTCCTTCTGCCCGGGTTTCCAGCGCGAAGGCGCCCTGTTCCAGCCGTGCCTGCAGACTCGGTGGAAGGATATACACATGGTTCGGCTCTGGACGCACTCCCCGCTCAATGTCCATTACCGGCATCGGCGTGTTGCGGCTGATGATGTCCACCATGTGGCTTTTGTGATCGGCCAGAAGGTGTGGCACCACGACAAAAGCCATGCCCGTATCTCCGGGCACGCCTCGAAATAATTCGATGAACGCTTCCACCCCGCCGGCGGAGGCCCCGATACCGACCACTACGTAGGGCAGTGGCTTGGTATCTTCACTGTCCTCACTTTCGTCCGGAACGATGACGTCGTCCAGCGGTCCTACAACGGGCGATTCGGCAGGCTGCCCGTTTCCGGCCTGTTCCTCGGGTGGCGGTTGCGCAGCGGACTCATTCTCTTGCTCAGCCATGGCTTAAAATTTTACCCCCATACGAGATCGCGGGCGCTGTTGTGTGGCACAGGCATAGCTGCCTGTGGCGGGTTCTCTTCACCTCACGCGTGCACGATTCCGTGCTCGATCGCGTATCGCGTCAGCTCCGCCGTAGTCCGGCACCCCAGCTCCTGCATGATCCCGTTCTTGTGGAATTCCACCGTACGCACCGAAATCTGCAAGATCTCGCCGATCTGTTTCATGGTCTTGCCCTCGGCCACCAGTTGCAGAACCTCGCGCTGCCGCGCCGTCAGGTGTCCGCCCAAAAGATCTGCCGGATTTTGCTCGGGACCGAGTTCCGTTCCGGCCCTGCTGGCGATCGCCGGGCTGACGTAATAAGCTCCCCGGAGGACAGTGTGAATGGCGTCCACCAACTCCCGTCCCGCCGCCTGCTTCGAGACGTAGCCCCGCGCGCCCGCCCGGAAGGCTTCCTCCACATAGACCAGGTCCGTTTGCATCGTCACAAACAGGATCTGCGCGTGCGGCGCCATCCGCCGCACTTGCCGCGCGGCGTCAATGCCGTTCAGTAACGGCATTCCGATATCCATCAATAACAGGTCCGGCTTCAGGCGCTCGTATTCCGCCACCGCGGCGCGCCCGTCCGACACGGTTCCCACCAGCTCGAATTCCGGTTCCAAAACCTTCCGCAAGCCGTCCACCAGCAGTTGGTGATCATCTGCCAGCAGCAGCCGCGGTTTCGACGTTGCCATATGCTAACGCTGTCCATTATCGCTCCGTAGTGTAACGTTCGGCTCGCGCGGCGCGTACAATCTACTTAGCCGGTTCGGAGGAAATCTATGTCTTCAGCGCGATATCTGCTTCTGTTTCTTAGCTTTTCCGGCGCAGCCTCGCTCTGGGCGGACGATTCCGTGGTTTTCCGCAGCGACGTCGCCCTGGTTCGCCTGGACGCGCAGGTCGTGGACCGCAACAACCGCACCATCACCGGTCTCGGCCCGAGCGATTTCGTCCTCCGGGAAAGCGGCGCCGTGCAAAAGATCCAGAGCGTGGATTCCGAAAAGCTGCCCGTCGACCTCCTCCTCCTCCTGGATGTGAGCGCCAGCATGCGGCCCCACATCCAACGTATCTCCGACGCTTCCCATGACGCCCTCACCCAATTGCACGCCGACGACCGCATCGCGATCATGGTCTTCGACCGTTCCACGCGCATCCGCATGGCTTTCCGCAACAACCGCTCCGATGTGGAACGCGAACTGCAGCGCCTGCTGGATCAGGAAACCTTTCGCGGCGGCACCGATATCACGCTGGGGCTGTATGATGCGGCTTCCTACATTCGCCGCGAAGGCCGGCCGGAAGCCCGCAAAGCTATCGTCATCGTGACCGATGACCAGACCGAGCGCGAACGCGACGTGGAAGGCGTCTCCCAAGCCCTCACCCGGTCGGATGCCGTTCTGAGCGCCCTGATTGCGCCCGATGCCATGGCCGGCCGCAACATGGGGCGCAATCGCGGCGGCTATCCCGGTGGAGGCGGAGGGGGCGTGGGCGGTGGTCTGGGCGGCATCATTTTCGGGCAGCCCCGCGGCCCCTATGGCCGCCGCTTGCCTCCCGGCTACCCCGCGGGCGGGGGCGGCACCCACCCCGCCGGCACGGAGGAAATCGCCCGCCGCTCCGGAGGCGATAGCATGCCGGTCTACAATTCGTATGCCCTGGAAGACACCCTGGCGCGCATCCGCCAACGTTATGCCATCAATTTCTACCTGCCTCCTGGCGTCCGCGCCGGAGAGCAGCGGGATGTGCAATTGGAGTTGGCCGCCAATACCTTCGCGCGCTACCCCGGCGCCGAGGTCCGTTACCGCCGCTCCTACTACGCGCCCAGCGGCTCAGCGCCCGTTTCCAGCAATGATGGCGTGGTCGTAAGCCGCGCGGGCGAGACCCCCGCCGCCGGCGATCCCGATCGACCCGTGATGCGCCGCCGTCCCGCCGTGAGCCAGCCGGATATCGGGCACGACGGCCCAGTGCTGCACGACGATGGCGCCCCCACAGCCGCGCCCGCGCCAGCGCCGGCACCTAGCGCGGCGCCATCGGAAAGCACTGGCGGCTGGCGCAAAGCGCGCCCGGAAGACCTGCCGCAATAAATCCTCCGGGTGGGGCGGACGGTCTTGCCGTCTGCCCTGCCGGGGTCGACCATCGCTTTCCTGCGGATCCAACCGGCTGAAAGGCCGCCCCACCAAAGCACCTGTTTGGGTGGAGTGGAAATGTCTAAACTCCAGGAACCGGCTGAAAGCCGGTTGCGGGCAAGATTGCCCGCCCCACTAGCTAGAACTTCTTGAGGCCGCGCAGGAGGGAGCTGGTGGTCCCGCCGGAGGGGAGGTCGACGGAGTGCAACGGTTTCCAGTTGCTGCTCATGGTGCCGATGTATTTAGCGGAGTCCCGCGTGCTGCCCATTAGAATCACGATGTAGTTCCGGTCCGGATAGACCAGGGCGCGAAACTGGATTTCGCCGCTGGGAACGAGCCAGCGATCCGCTTGTGCGGGTCCGAGTTTGCCCGTCACGGCGGTGAAATCGTCCCGGCTGCTTAGTTCCAGGTAAGACTGGTCTTTCCCGGCGGGCACCACGCGCTGGCGGATGTCGCCGATTCGGGTGAGGTTGACGATGCCGAAGTACAGGAGCATGCTCACGAGGATGGCGCCCGCGATGAGCCGAAAGATGCGGTTCTCGGTAGTGGGCTGCAGGCGGATGCCAGCCACGGGGGCAGCTTCGGGGCGGCCAGGCTCCAAGGGCGCAGAGGCGCTTTCGGCTCCCACGGCCACGGGCATCTCGATTACGCGCCGCTGAAAAGGCCAGACGGACCCGCCTTTATATTCCAGTTCCCTGGTCAGGCCGACGATCAGCATGGGCTCCTCGACCCTTGAAACCTCCCCCAGGAACCGCCGCGGAATCCAGATCTCTTCGCCGCTCTTGCAGTTGACCACCAGGACCTCGGACCATGTGGCTTTCCGGAACAACCACTCGTTGCGCTCGACATTCAGAATGGGGGGATAAAACGAAAACGGCCGGGAGCCTAAATGTTCGAGCTGGGCCGGCGGGAGCGGAGACGACATGCGATTTATACATGGTAGCGCGGGTGGGCGAATGGTTGTGTTGTAATGAAAGGTTCTCGCTCATGCCGAAACGGATCCAGGGACTGCACCGACGCCTTCGCGAGCTGCGGATGATCGCCAAAGGCCTCCTCTCGACGGATCATCCTATTCTGGCGCACGTTATTCCGATCCGGCGCTGCAACCTCTCGTGCGCGTACTGCAACGAGTACGACAAGCATTCCAAGCCCGTCCCGATTGAAACCATGTTTCAGCGGATCAATCGGCTGGCCGATCTGGGCACGACGATCATTACCATTAGCGGCGGCGAACCGCTGCTACACCCGGAACTGGACAGGATAGTCGGGCAGATTCGCCGGCGCGGCATCATCGCGGGAATGATCACGAATGGTTACCTGCTGACGCCAGAACGCATCCACCGCCTCAACCGGGCCGGCCTGGAGCACCTGCAAATCAGCATCGATAACGTGATGCCTGACGAGGTATCGAAGAAGAGCCTGAAGGTGCTCGATAAGAAGCTGCAGCTTCTGGCAGAGCATGCCGACTTCCACGTGAATATCAATTCCGTCGTCGGCGGGGGAATCCACAATCCGCAGGACGCCCTGGCCATCGGCAAGCGGGCCGTGGAACTGGGATTCACATCGACAGTGGGGATCATCCATGATGGAGACGGACAGTTGCAGCCCCTCGGCGACGCGGAACGCGAAGTCTACGTGGCCATGCGGTCCATGGAGAAACGCAGCTATGCGCAGATCAATGGTTTCCAGGACAACATCGCGCACGGGCTGGAGAATCGGTGGCGCTGCCGGGCCGGCGCCCGATATCTGTACATCTGCGAGGACGGATTGGTCCACTATTGCTCGCAGCAGCGCGGCTATCCGGCTAAGCCGCTGATGGAATACACACGCGAGGACATCCGGCGGGAATACCGCACTACCAAGGAATGCGCGCCGCGCTGTACGGTGGCGTGCGTGCATCAAGTGGCCTATATCGACAACTGGCGCGACCCGCAGAACCTGACGCAAAGGCAGATGCCGCAGGGATTGGTGCAGTTGGAATAGACTCAATTCGTTATTGAGCTAAGGTCACTTCATGGTTGATCTCGACTCGTGAGAGATTACCCATACCGGTTCCTTGTCCCGCTGGAACACTGGCCGATGGCGTGCTGCCTTGCGGGAACATGTATCACCATGTAAAACCGCTAATGTATACGGTCCATATCGGCGAGCCCGACCCGCGGTTCGGAAACATGTTGCTGGAACAATTCGGGGGGGCTAACGGCGAGCTGGCCGCGGCCATGCAGTACTCCGTCCAAGGGCTGAATTGCGAAGACCCGGAGCGCAAGGACCTACTCATGGACATCGGGACCGAGGAGTTGAGCCACCTGGAGGTGGTCGGCACGCTGGCGCGCATGCATTTGAAGCCGCTCAGATCCGAACGGAACGCCGCGCACGCCGATCCACTGATCGCGATTGCGGGCGGAGGCGGAGTGAACCTCCTGAACTCCATGGGAAATCCATGGACGGCGGACTATCTCAAAATTACCGGCGAGTTGGATGTAGATCTGCGCAGCAACATCGCGGCCGAGGCGCGGGCCAAGATCGTCTATGAACGGCTGATCCATTTTACAGACGACCAGGGCACAATCGACGCGTTGCAGTTCCTGATGACGCGAGAGATCACGCACATGAAAGCCTTTGCGGCGGCGCTGGAGAGCCTGGGCAAGCCGGCGTTTTCGATCGGCCGGATTCCGCCCACGCCCGGGCTGGTGGACCAGTATTTCAACGACTCGACCGGCACGGGCGATCGCGGCGAGCCGGACGCGCGGGGTCCATGGAATGAGGGGGGCGATTGGGAATTGGTGGCAGCGCCTGCGTTCCAGGAATTCGAATCGGCCCGCGTAGGGACCAGGCAATCGCGAGAGATGCCGGGCGGGAACGGCAACTCGGAACGGCAGCGAACCAAGCACACCCTTTCGTAAATACAGCAGCAATTGTCGCTGGCCGGCTGTACGGCTCCCTAACGGTCGCGGCTCAGTAGGTATGCGTTACTGAGCCGCGACCGCCAGGGAGCGGTGCTCCGGATATGTAGGCGAATTTCTGAACGCATGTACTAAGCACTAAGAGTAAGGAGGACGAGATCATGCCACAACTAAAGGAATTGATGGTCGAGGAATTACAGGGTCTTCTGGACGCCGAAACGCAATTGACCGAAGCGCTGCCCAAGATGGCGCAGGCAGCGAATCACGCGAAGTTGAAGGAAGCGTTTGAGAGACACCTTCGGCAGACCGAGCACCACGTGGAGCGCTTGCGCCAGGTTTTGGGAATGCTGGGGGAAACGCCCGAACCAAAGCAATGTAAAGCAATGGCGGGCTTGATCGAGGAAGGCGAAGAGATCATTCAGGAAGCATCGCAGAAGGAAGCTCTGGCAGCCGATCTGTCGCTGATCGCCGCGGCGCAGAAGGTGGAACATTACGAGATCGCGTCCTACGGAACGGTGCGCGGGCTGGCGCGGCAACTCGGTGAAATGGACTGCGCGCGGCTGCTCGGGCACACGTTGGGCGAGGAAGAGAGCACGGATTTCCTGCTGACGGCGATCTCGGATCCGCTGATTCAACAAGCGACGCTGGAAGACCAGGGAGCGGAGGTGGATCTGGAAACGGTCCCTTCGGGGGCTGGCGAAAAGCGCGCGGCGCGATCAAAGAAAACCAGCAAATAAAAAACAGGCGCCGCCCGGAAGGGCGGCGGCAGGGCAAAAGCCCTGACCCCACTAGCTGCGCATGCGCATTAGCAGGTAAAGGCCCGAGAGCGCGAAGACTGCGTCAGGGGCCCAGGCGGCCATGGCCGGCGGGAGTTGGTTCACGTCGCCAATCTTTTCGAAAAGAGTGCTGATCCCCAGGTAGACGATGGCGATGGCGATGCTCACGCCGATGCCGGTCATGGCACCGCGATTCCCCACGAGAAAGGCGAAGGGGATGGCGATCAGCGCCATGATTAGCGCGAACAAGGGGACCGAGAACTTGCGGTAGAAGCGCACCTGGAGCCGCATCGTGTCGAAGCCGCTCTGCTGCAGGTCGCGGATGTAGCGGTCCAGTTGCAGAAAATTCATTTGCTTATCCTGCAACGCTTCCTTCAGAAAATAATCGGGGGCTTCGGTTAACTCGGGGAAGGTGGAGGCTTGGAAATTGCGGGAGAACAGCCGCTCGGGCCCGCGGAAATCGCTGTTCCAACCATTTTCAAAAACCCAGGTCTTGAGAGAAGCGTTCCAGTGGGCTCGCTCCGCGGCGATTTCACGGGTGAGGCGAAAGCTCGCCGGATCCAGCTCAAACACGTAAACGCCCGCCATGACTTTATCGGTCGGGTCGAAATACTTGTAATAAAAAACGCGCGAACCTTCTCCCCAGATCCATTTGCGATTGGGATTCAAATACGTTTGGGTGGCGCGGCCTTTGATTTCATCGCGCAACGCGTCCTGCTTGCGGTTGGCGCCGGGGACGTAATAGAAGTCGAATGCGAACAGGCCACCGCTGAAGAGAACGGCGGCGATCACAACCGGAATGGCGAGCCGGAAAAGGCTGACCCCGCAGGCCTTGAAGGCGGTCACCTCGTTCTGCTTGGTCATTACGCCGAACGCCCCGAGAACCGCCAGCAGAACGCTGATCGGAAGCGTCTGGTAAATGTACGAAGGCGCCAGGAAAAACAGGTACGTGAACATCTTCCAGAGCGGGATGTGGTTCTTGATCATGTCGGGGATCAACTCGAAAAAGGTGTAGATCAGCGTCATGAACAGCAGACTGGCCAGCCAGAGCAGGAAGTAGAACAGGAAATTGGAAAGGATGTAGGTGTCGATTAGTTGCGGCAGCAGCGGCAGGCGGCCAGAGGGTTGCCGCACGCCTTCGGGCCGCCAGCGCGTGAAGAGTGAGCGAATGGCGCCGAGGATGTCGCGGTCGCCCGGGCGTTCCATGCGGATCAGGAACACGAGACCGGTTATTCCAAAGACGGCATTGGGAAGCCAGAGCGCAACTGGCACGGGAAGGGTTCTTTGCCGCGCCAAGCCTACGAGGGAAACGAAGGCCAAGTAGTAACAGAAGAAGGCGAGGAAGACGGCGGTCACGTAACCGGCGGACTTGCCGCCCTTACGCGTGGCCACACCAAGCGGAATTCCCACCAGGGCCAGCATAATACAGGCTGCCGGCAGGGCGTATCGTTTCTGCAGTTCGATGCGTGCTTCGATCCAGTCGGGGCCGTTGTATCGAGCCAACTGGCGAGTATTCATTTCCGGAAACGGGAGTATTTTGGCCGGTTCGGGCGGCGCCGCGTCCAGGGCCTGTTCACCGGTAGGAAAGGTGATGTCGTGGGCAACGCCATCTTTGCCGCGCTCATAGGTAGAAGCGTCGTGGAGCGAGAGCTGGATCCGATTCTGGGTGGGATCGGAGACCGCAACGGCCTCGCGTGCTACGGTAATGAGCGGTCCTTCGGCCTTGTCGCGCATCCCGCTGGTTCGCTGCTCGGGCGGCGTTACGTTCGCCAGGAACACTTTTCGCCAGAGAACCGTCTCGCCCGGCGCGATGGGGGGCACGTCGCCGACGTAGAGGATCATGTTGGGGAAATCCTCTTCGTCCAGAATCCGGGGCTGAATTTGGGCGGTTAAGCGAGTCGCGGCAAGCTGGGTGATGATCCGGTCGTATTCGCGGAAGGAGAGTGGGGTGAGCCGCAGGGAGGCGTAGGCAGCGCATCCGCCAGCCAAGGTGGCAAACAGCAGAACCGGCGGGATCACCTTCCGGCTGGAGACGCCGGCAGCGCGCATCGCAATGATTTCACCATCGCTCGCCATGCGACCGAGGCCGATGAGGATGCCCACCAGCATGCCGAACGGAATGGTCAGCGGCAGCACCGGCGGAATGGCCAAGGCAAATAACGTGAACACGGTTTCGGCCGTCATATTGCTGCGTACGAGGACGTCGAAGATGCGGTCGACGCGCTGCAGGAAAATGACGAAGGTAGCGAGGAAAGTGCCCAACAGGGCACTGGTAAGAACTTCGCGGAAGATGTACCGGCCGAGGAGGCGCAGCACGAGGGGCCCTCTAACGCGCCGCTTCCTGGCGGCTCGTGATCAGCTCGGGAGCCGGGACTACGGGGAGCTTGGGCAACTCGTCTTCAACCGGGTGCAGTTCGAGGTCGTCAATGAGGATGGACGGCGCGACCACCGTGGCATTGGCAACATAACCGGCGCCGCCCATTAAAGCAAAGGGCGCAGGGTTGTCGAGAAACTCGAATGTGGTTTGATCATCGCCCGCGGCAATGATGTCCTTCAACGAACGCGCGTTGAAGCCCCGAAAACGCTCCCCGCGCACGAGTTCCTCGTGCCCATCGGGATAAAGCCGGTAGACCAGCAGCGGGCTGCTCACCGGACGGGAACTGCCCGATTGCGACCCTGCCAGCGTGCGGCGCACTTCATCGACCGAGGCCGACGAAGGGAAGTCCATTTTCTTAACAACGATGCCGTACGGCCTGCCGCGGGCCGCGATCAACTCCAAGAGTTTCTTGCGCAGCTCGGAAACGGGTGAGGTTTCGGTAGTGCTCACGAAGAGGTTGGTGATTCCGGGGGTGGCGGCTCCAAACGAACCGGGCATGCGAGCGCGGCCGTTGGATCCTTCAAAACCACGGACGGGCTGCCGCGTGAGGAGATAACCCTTCAAAACACCCTTTTCCACCAGGTGCACCGGCTTGGGCACGACGCCTTCGCGGTCCACCTCATAGCTGCCAAAGAGGGGGCGGCCGCGCCACTCCTTCTGGGTCGGATCGTCTACGACGTCGAAGGATTCGGGAAGGACACGTGCACCGATTCTGCCATCGAGTTCGCTGGCAGCGATCGAACCGTTTCGTCCAGGCTCCATTACGGGCCGCCGGACCATAGAAAGGTTGCGGCCCAAAACTTCCGCAAATACCTGCGGGCCGGCAACGCCCTCAAACAGGATGGGGCCGCTGTAATCGTCGCCTTTGGGCGCGTGGATGAGCGCGACCACGTTCTGCGCAACCGATTGAATGCCCCGGGTCAATTCGGCGTCGCCAGGCATGCGGGCAGGATCCTGAGATTGGAACACCACGGCATCGCGAACGGTCATGCCGTCGGGCGCCTGGGCCGCAGCCCGAACACGCAGGTAGGTGGTCCGATCCGGCACCTTCACATCGGTGCCTTCGGAATTCACGAGATAATATCCGCCTTCGCCGGCGTTCAACTCTACGCTGGAGGCTTCCACTTCGGGGTATTGGGCGAACAATGCGGAAAGCGTGCGCACGCGATTGGCCCAAACCTCCTCATCGATCTTCAGCGTGGTGAAGTCGCGAATGATGTGTACCGGCTCGGCCTTCGCGAAGTCGTTAAGCTGGTCGCTGACGGTGAGATTTCGGAGGGCCGCGCGCTTTCGCGAGATGGCTTCCACAGCGGATTTGTAAGCCGTGTCGGTGGCCAGCCAAAGGTAGCGCCGGACGACCGAGTAGGAGTTGTCGAGGGGGAAGCGGCCCAAATCATAGCGCGACCCGAAATTGAAATCGCTGCCCACGTAGTTGCTGTTGTCGAACTTATAATCGCCTACGCGGACATTGACATCGAGGTTGCGGAAACGGTCGTGGCGGCGGCCGGTCAAGCCTCCAAGGGTTGCGCCAACCGAAAAGCTTTCGGCATCATCGAGCAGATACTCGATGAAATACGGCGCTTCCAGATTGGGGACCGTCAGTTTGCGCGAACGCTCGATTTCGTCGTGCATGGCACGGATGATCGGGTCGGTCGCGGGGGCCTGCGCACTTACGACAACGCCGGCGGCAATTGTGGTGGCCGCCGCGAACCAAAGCAGCTTCATCGGGCGCTCCCGGAAGCTTCCGTGGCGAACGGGACGGGCAGCAGCGGCGGACGGTCGTTGGCCTTAGCCTTTTTTTCAATTTCGATCTCGGACACCAGGATCGCCGGGGAAACCGCGGAAACCGGAACACTGCCGGATTCGGCGCCGCAATAGCCGTTGAATACTTCCGGTTTATCGGAGGTAGCCAGGATCTTGGCGAAGCTTGCCAGGGGCGTGCCTACAATATCCGCGCCACGGACCAACTCATCGGGACGGCCATCGGTATAGACGCGATAGACGATCACGGGGATTACTTTGAAAGCCTGCAAGCCGCTGCGCGCGGTGGTAGTAAAGCCGCCGGTGATGTCGCGGAAAAACAGGCCGTAGGGCTTGTTCTGCCGCTTGATTTCCTCTATCAGCATTTGGCGGAGTTGAGCATCGGGAACCGCCTTGGAAGATTGCACGATCAGGTTGGACTGGCGCGAGACGACTTCCAGACCCGGCTGGCGGCGGCCATGACCATTGGAATGGTCGAAGCCGTGGATGGGCGAGCGCGACATCAGAAAGGTGTTGAGCGTGCCGTTTTCGACGGCCGTGACGGGCCGGGCTTTCACGCCTTCGTCATCGTAGTCGTACCAGCCGTTCAAATCGATATCACCCATTTTGCGCCGAGTGGGATCGAAGACGACTGAAAGGAAATCCGGAAGGACCTTGGTGCCGACGCTCTTAGTAAAAGTCTGGCCCTCGCTCTCATCTTTCTGCCGGTGACCTTCCACGCGATGGCCGAAGATTTCGTGGAAGAACACGCCGGCGGCGCGTCCGGAGAAAATGGCGGGACCGACGAAGGGCTCCGCCTCCGGCGCGTGGAGAAGATTTTCCAAATCCTTGGCCACGCGATCGACTGCGGCCACCAGCACATCATCTTTAGGAAGGCCCGCTGGATCGACCGCCTCGAAGGTTTCGCTGGTTTCCAGGTCGGTGCCGTCCATGGCCTTGGCCGCGGCGGTGATGACCACGCGGGCGTAACCGCGCCCGTGTTCCACGCGAGTACCTTCGGTATTGACGAAATAGCGGGTGTCGGTCTGGCCGGTAACGGTCACGTGCGAAGTGAGGATTCCCGAGTAGTTGCCGAAACGCGCGGATAGGTTGCGGACGCGCTCGCTCCAGGCCGCTTCATCGAAGCGCAACTTGGGGGGCGCCTGCTGAAATGTGGAGACATCTTCCCGCGAGAAATCGTCGGAATCGTCCTCTGCCGCGACCTTCACCTGCGTATTGGTCTTGATGCGGATCAGCCGTTCCGCGGCGCTGCGATAGGCGCGGTCCGTATCGAGCCACAGGCGGCGCTTGATGGCGTTCACGTTATCTTCATACGTGAGCAAGGCGCCGGAGGTAAATTGGACACGCTCGCCGCGGACCCGGTGATAGTTGTCGAGCTTGGGAGTGCCCACCCGCACGGACACATCCAGAATGCGATCCTTGCCACTGTTCGTGGATTCAATGGTTCCCAGCGTCCCGGTTACGGTGCGAAACTCCTGCTCGGTGACTTCGTAGCTGAGGAAGTAGGCGGGCGGCTCGGTCTTTTGTTTCAAGACCGAATAATTGCGGTTGAGTTCCTGCGAAAGAGTGTCGAGCAGAACCGTTGGTTGCGCTGCTGCGACGGTCGCCGCGGCCAGGAACAGAAAGAGGCGGGCGGGTTTAATTGAAGTCAAACGACTAGGATAACACCAACAACCGGCGGCACGGTTTTAGATTAAGGACCGAGGCAGCACCAGGCTTTGCCTTCAACTTCTCCATTCATCCCAGTCCGCTAAGACAGCCATTTCCATGGAGCGGGCGGCCCGCAGGAGCCATCCTTTAGGGCGTGTGACTAGGTCGGCGGCGAGGGTGCGCGCTTTACGGCTGCCGAGGTGGATATTGGCGGTTTCCCAACCCATGGCGCGAAGCAGATGGAGTTCGTCGCGCCCGGCGGGAAGAGCGGCCAATTCGATGCGCGAACAATCCGGCGCCAAGCGGCGGACAATCCACTTCTGCCGGACGTGGACAAAAGGATCGAGGCAGCGCACAGCACGATCGAGGACGTCCTGGTAGTGGATGGGCGCCGTGCCGTTTTGCCGCTCAGCCCATAGGCAAGCCGAGGGGGCCAGCGCTTTCGCCTCGCGCGCCACCGAGCCGCCGCGCCATTCCGCGATGGCGACGTATCGCTGGCGGCCCAGGCTACCTAACCCTGCCACGCGATGAGACACACGCCAATTCAGCCCACGCTCAGGCATCAGGCGGGCGACGGCTTTCAGCGCGCCGGCGGGAACCTTTTCTTCCAATTCCGGCAAGGCGTGAAGTTTCTCCCAGTATTTTTCGGGCTGATGCAGCCGCGCGGTCGCCATGGCTCGGAGCACGGGATGATGCTCGGCCAGCACAAATGGCATTCCGCCGGCTTCGAGGCAGTCCGCGTAGCCTTTTAAAACCGCGGCCATACCCTCTTTGGGATCGCAAACCATTTGCGCCAGCAGCGCGCTCGTCGCGAGGCGAATCAGGTCGTTGGTGTACGGCAGGGTCCAGACTTCGTCGAAATCGTTGATCCCCCAGATGAGGCGCCCTTCGATATCGCGCCAGGTTCCGAAGTTCTCCACGTGGAGGTCGCCCACAGCCAGAACCTTGGGAGCACGCGCGGCTTCGCCGCAGATTTCCTCCCACGTTTGCGCCCAGCGGTAATACGTGGCGCGTAAAAACGGAAATGCGGCGGCACGCATTTCCTGGTGCTTCCATTCGAGATCGGAACCAATGATGGTCAGGCGGCGGCCGAGCCAGTTTTCGTACTGAGCGGTGGCTTTGGCGATCTTCATCTGTTCCCGGGGAGGCGGTATTCCCGACGAGTGTGCTTCATGAGGCGATACGCTCTCGGGGTTATGCCGAACTCGGCACGAAAGGTGCGATTGAAATTGGAAACGTCGCCAAAGCCGCAGCCAAGCGCAATGTCAAGGATTTTCGATGGCTTCTGACGGAGCCAGAGGGCGGCGCGGCGCAGCCGGCCGCGGAGTATGTATTGATGCGGTGTCGTGCCCGTAAGCTCCTCAAAAACCCGCAGGAAGTGGTAGGGGCTCAAGCGGGCGATTTTGGCAAGGGCGTTTAGGCCGGAAGGAACTTCAGGATCATTGTCGATCATTCGGAGCACTCGTGTAACGCGAGCTAAGGAACTCGGACTCGCGCCGGTTGGTCGCGGGACAACATCCTGCTCCATTTGAATCGACTGCGCTAACACCTGGACGCTAAGCTCATCGAATGCTACGGCGTCGGCTCCCGGAAGAAGCTCCGAAGCCCTGGAAACGAGGGGAGATAGCACGCGGGACGGAGCCAATCTGGGCGACTTGAAACGTGACTTGGCGATCCCTTCAGTCACGCTCTCGTAGAATTCGGCGGTGTACGAAAATGAAACGCAGCGGTCCCCCACGCCGTGCTCATGTCCACAAGTGAAAATATCACCGGCGTTGCCGAGCAGAAATGCGCCCGGCATCATTAGTTCGCAGCCCGCCGAAGTTCGATATTGAAACGTACCACTCACTACGATCGCGACACACGTCTGCGAAAACTGTTCTTCGAAAGGCCGATCCTGAGGGCCGGCAGTGCATACAACATCGAATGCTGTCCATCCCTCGCCGGCCGCGAGCAGACGGCGCTTGGGCAGGCGGGAGGCCGAGCCGTCTTCCCTTCGCCGGGAGTCATATCTCACCGCAATTTTCTCCAAGAGCCGGCCTCTCTAATCCGTTAGAACGTTAGTGTACCGCGAGGAAGAAGTGCAGCGAATCAATTGAAACACAAGGAGGACATTGGAATGACGGCAGGCATGCAACAGGAAAGAGCTCTAACGGCTGCTCTGGTAGGACGGTGGGAACAAGCCTCCCGAAAGCTAGCGGAACTCGCAGGCGTGATTCCGGAAAATGAATTTGATTCTCATCCCGTGGCCGGGGTTCGGAGCGTCGGTGAACTGCTTCGTCATGTGGCTTTTTGGAACCAATACGTCGCGGACAGCTTGCGCGGCAAGAAAACCGACGAGACAGGCAACGAACTGCCGGCAACGGCTTATGCCAGCAAGACAGGCATCCTGGAAGTATTGCTCCGCAACTCATTGGAAGTGGCCACAGCGCTCGGAGAGCTTCACGGCCCACTGGATTTGAAAACTACAGAACTCATTATGACGTTCGTGGAGCATACATCGGAGCATTACGGCCAACTGGCTGTCTATGCGCGTTTGAAGGGGATCGTGCCACCCGCGTCCCGAACCTGAGACATCGGAGAACGCACGAACATGGCTTCGATACGGAAAGAGATTTCGACCAACGCGAGCGCCGATCAGGTCTGGGCGGCGCTCCGCGATGTTGGCGCGTTACATACGAGGCTGGTGCCCGGCTTCGTGGTCCAGACGCGGCTTGAACCGGGCGCCCGGGTCGTAACCTTCGGCAATGGTATGGTCGTTCGCGAACTGATTGTCGATATCAACGATGAGGCCAAGCGTGTGGTATGGTCCGCGCAGAGCGAGATCATGACCCATCACAATGGGGCGGCTCAGGTTATCAGGGACCCGGACGGCCAGACAAAGGTGGTATGGATCGCCGATCTTCTTCCCGACGAGGCGGCCAGCCCTGTCGGTCAGATGATGGAGCAAGGAATGATGGTGATGAAAGCGACTCTGGACGCTCTCGTTAACGAGGAGCCTGGATGACACGCCCTATTCCCCCGCGAGCGCCGGGGTCAGTAGCCATTTCAACACGCAATGGGGCTGGGGGCCGAAACGGTCGCAATCCACACGGGCCAGGGCGGCCTTCTTCATATCCACGAGCAGAGCCGGATTCGCCAGCAGGAAGGCCAGAGTAGAACTCATCAGGGGCTCGTGGCTGGCCAACAAGATGGACGATTCCGTTTGGCGGGAGCGAAGTTCCTCCCAAATTTCATGCGGGGCAGCGTTGGGGACCAGGGCCCTCGTCTCGATGATCTTGCCGCGGTGCGACAAGACACTCACGGCAACCTGGGCGGTTTCGATGGCGCGCCGGTACGGGCTGCTGAGGATAACGTCCGGCTGCACACCCGCGGCTTTGGCGCGCTTCAGGACGCGTTTGAGTTTCTCGCGGCCGTCTTCCGTGAGGGCGCGGTCGGCGTCCCTCATAGCAGGCTTGCCGTCCTCGGCGATGCCATGGCGCAGTAGATAAATTTCCATCAGGCAGGCACCCGTTTGGCTGGTATCCGGCGGTGCGTCACGCGTCCCAGGTGCAGACGCGTAATGTGCCTTTGCAATTCCCGGAAAATGCGCTCGATCGGCTGGGCGGCGTCGATGACAGTAAAACCGTAGGGATCCACCATGGAATCGAGCGCGTGGATCAGGCGCGTCTGATACTTGACGAAGCTTTCGTACATGTCCTGGCCGAACCGCAAGTCCATCCCGCTTTCCCAATAATCGAAGGCGCCCCGGCCGGTGACCACCCTCGAGACCAACGTTTCGACTTCGGCGCGCAGGTAATAAACCGCATGCGGCGCGAGAGCGAACCCGGCTACGTGCTCGATCCAGCGCCGGTTCTCACCGCGTGCGATGGCCCGCGCCATGATGGAAAAAATATAGCGATCGATCAGGACTACGAAGCCGGCGCGCAAGGCGGGAATGATCTCATTTTCCAGACGATCTGCAAAATCGGTGGTATAGAACAAGGTCATTGTGATGGGGCCGAGGGTATTGCCTTCCTTGGCCATCTTGATTCCCTTGCCCGCGAGCGCGGAGCGGGCCATGCCGCTATCGAGGACCGCATGACCCTCCTGTTCCAGCCATTGCCGCAATAAGCGGACCTGCGTGCTGCGGCCCACCGCATCGGGGCCTTCGATCACAATGAGCTTTCCCTGGAAGGCCGAAGTATCGACTCCGGCGAGAGGCTCGTTATAGAACTGAAGCGGCTGCCGGGCCGGCATGGAATTCTCCTCCCGAAGGGATATGCAGAATCCCGTTCTTCAAGTTTTGGCCGAGTTCCCGCACCACGATATCGCGCATGATACGCTGCTGCTGCTCGATAGACAGAGTGGCGTCAATCACGTGGAATCCCATCTCTTCGGACATATCTTCGTATTCGTCCAGGATGCGGCCCTGAAAGATGCGGAAGCTTTCTTCCACGTCGCGCGACAGGCCCAGGTCCATACCAGCTTCGTAGTACTTCAGGGCGTCGCGTCCGCCGAGAATGCGGCCCAGAGCCACGTCGAGCGGGACGCGGAAATAGAATGCCAGGTCCGGATGAATGGCAAAGCGGTAGAGATTGCGCACCCAGCGCCGGCTCACGCCGCGTGCCACATCACGGGCGAAAGCGGTGTACGCGTAGCGATCGGCACACACGATCGCGCCGGATTTGACGAGGGGGAGGACATAGCTCTCCATGCGGTCGGCGAAATCGGTTGCGTGGATCAAGCTGAAGGTGGTGGGGGTGAACATCTCCTTCTTCTTGCCTCGGCGCGTAGCCTTCTTGACCAAGGGAGAGGAGTTCCATTCGCTGAATGCCACGGCGTAACCGCGGGAGCGCAGCCAATGGCTGAGCAGCGAAAGTTGTGTGGACTTGCCGGAACCGTCGATTCCCTCCACGACGATGAGCTTGCCGCGGTGACGGTTCGGCACGAAAAGATTCATAAAAGGCAGAACCATTTTAGCGTGGAGAAGAAAAAGTCAAAAGGCAAAGGTCAAAAGGCAAAAGTCAAAAGTAATTAGGCACGCTTCGCTTTCGCTCAGCGACGTTACAGCCGCCGGAGGCGGCCATCAAAACCGCGCGTAACCGCAACCTGATTACTTTTGACTTTTGACCTTTGCATTTTGAGTTTTGACTTTTCTCTTTTCTGTTTACGATGGTTATGTGCCGCGCTACGCCGCTATCGACATCGGAAGCAACTCCATTCGCATGGAAGCCGCGGAGGTCCTCCCCGGCCAGCCTACGAAGATTCTGGTTTCCGAACGCGAGGTCACGCGCCTTGGGGAGAGCGTGTTCCGCACGGGTTCGGTCAGCGAGGAGGCGATTTTCGCCACTTGCGTCGTCCTGGCGCGGATGGCCGAGATGTATCGCAAGCTGGACGTGGTGGGCGTCCGGGCCGTAGCCACAAGCGCCATCCGCGACGCACGCAATCAAAAGGCGTTTATCGATCGCGCGTCGCTCGCAGCCGGGACACCAATCGAGATCATTTCCGGGCGGGAAGAGGCTCGGCTGATCCATCTGGGCGTGGAAAGCAGTTGGCCGCAGAATGGCAAGAGCACCCTAATCATCGACATCGGTGGTGGGAGCGCGGAGATCATCGCCGCCGAGGATGGACATCTGCAAGAGACATTTTCCAAGCCTCTGGGCGCGGTTCGGTTAGGCGCCAACTTCTTGCGCAGCGACCCGCCGGAGCCGCAGCAGTTGCGCCAGATGCAAGAGTACATCGAGCAGAAACTCGATAGCGCGGTCCGGCGGCTTGGAAACCGCAAATGGGACCGCGCAATCGCTACGTCGGCCACCGCCGCGGCAGTGGTGGCGGCGGTGGCGCATGTGCCGCGCTCCCAGCGCGATCAGATTGACCGGCAGCGCGTTTCTACCGCGCAGGTGCGCAAGCTTTATGGGCAACTGGCCGGGCTCAGCCTCGCGGCGCGGCGGAAAGTTACCGGAATCGGTCCGCGGCGCGCCGAAATCATCGTCCCCGGAATTGGGGTGCTGTTGAAGTTCCTACAGGAGTTCCAACTCCCGGCAGCGTATTACTGCCGCGCCGGCGTTCGGGACGGCGTGATCGCCGATCTGGCGGCCCGCAACGTGGGAGCGGAGCGTTCGCACTTGAGCCGCGATCAGCAACACGAAGTGGCCAATCTGGGCCGCCGGTACGGCGTGGCATTAGACCATGCGCGGAAGGTGGCGGACATTGCCAGCCTGCTTTTCAGCGCGCTCGAACCGCTGCATGAACTGCCCCCGGCCTACGGCAAGTTACTGGAAGCCGCCGCGTATCTGCACGACGTCGGCCATTATGTGAGCGACGCCAGCCACCATAAGCACTCCTGGTATGTGGTGGCGAATTCCGACCTGGCCGGCTTCAACGAACGGGAACGGATGCTGATCGCGGCACTCTGCCGATATCATCGGCGCTCTTTGCCGAGCGCCGAGCACACCGCATATCAATCCCTCACGGCCGACGAGCGGCGCGTCCTAATGCTGCTGATGCCGATCCTGCGGCTGGCAGACAACCTGGACCGCAGCCACGACCAGCGCATTCGCGGCGTGGATTGCAAGCTGCGCGACGGCCAGGTGGTCTTGCAAGTGCATTCCCGGGGCGATATCGACCTGGAGCAGTGGGCCGCGGAGAGGGCAGCGGCGGCCTTCGAGCAGGTATATCAGAAAGCGATCGTGGTTACGAAAGCGCGGGATTGATGGGGCTGCGCCGCGTGTCCTCTGATGCGGGATGCTACCCTATTCCCTTAATGACTGTCGATGAAATCCGCGAACTGATCCGGCTGGCCATGGAATCGGGGGTAGCCGAACTGGAAGTGCAGCGCGGCGACGACCGGGTGCGGATCCGGCGCGCTGTTTCCAACAGCCAGGAGATCATGGTGACTCCGCAGGTGGTGCAGATGCCGGCTCCGGCCGCGGCTGTGACAGCGACCGCTGCTGCATCTACCCCGGCCGCACCGCCGTTGGGAGCCATTCAAGAACGCGGCGACAAGCCGGCCGACCCCAACGTAGTGCTCGTCAAAGCCCCGATTGTGGGCACCTTTTACGAATGCCCCTCCCCCGGCGCGCCGCCTTTCGTTCGAGTGGGAGAACGCATCCAGCCCGGCAAGGTGCTATGCATCATCGAATCGATGAAGCTGATGAACGAGATCGAGGCTGAAACGGCGGGAATTGTGGAAAGCAAACTGGTTCTCAACGGCCAGGCGGTAGAGTACGGGGAGGCTCTGTTTGCCATCCGGGCGGTTTAAGAAGATCCTGATCGCCAACCGTGGCGAGATCGCCGTTCGGGTCATCTGCGCTTGCAAGGAACTTGGGATCCAAACCGTCGCGGTCTACTCCGAGGCCGATCGCTACAGCTCGCATGTGCGGTTTGCCGATCAAGCTATCTGCATCGGGCCGGCGAAAAGCGCGCGCAGCTACCTGGATATTCCTTCCATCATCAGCGCGGCCGAAATCGCCAACGTCGATGCGATTCATCCCGGCTATGGCTTCCTCAGCGAGAACGCCGGTTTCGCCGAGGTCTGCGAAACCTCCGGTATTGGGTTCATCGGCCCCAAGCCGGATGTGATCCGGCTGATGGGCGTCAAGGAGCAGGCGCGGGCCTTCATGCGCGACATGGGCGTGCCGGTGCTGCCGGGGTCGACCGGTGTGTTGCAGAGTCCGGAAGAAGCGCTGGAGGTGGCCGGGCAAATCGGTTATCCGGTCATTCTCAAGGCGTCGGCCGGCGGAGGCGGGCGCGGCATGCGCGTGGTGCAGGATGCCGCCGATCTGCCGGGCCTGTTTTTGCAGGCGCAGCAGGAAGCCGGGGCCGCGTTCAGCACCCCGGACGTGTATCTGGAGAAGTTCATCCCGGCGCCGCGACATATCGAATTTCAAGTGCTGGCGGATGAATTCGGCGGCGTGGAGATACTAGGCGAGCGCGAGTGCAGCATCCAGCGCCGCCATCAAAAGCTGGTCGAGGAATCGCCGTCGCCCGCCATGAACGATCCACTTCGCGGCGAAATATCGGCGGCATTGCAGAAGGCCTTGGCGGCCGCGCGTTACACCAACGCCGGGACCGTGGAGTTCCTCATGGATGAGAGCGGCAAGCTGTACTTCATCGAGGTGAACGCGCGCGTGCAGGTGGAGCATCCGGTGACGGAATTTGTGACCGGGATCGATATCGTGAAGAGCCAGATCCGCATCGCGCAGGGCGAGCGGCTGCGAACCATCCTGCGCGGGCCGGTGCAACTGCGCGGCCACGCCATTGAGTGCCGCATCAATGCCGAGAACCCCGACACCTTTGCGCCGTCAGCCGGGCGCATCACCGGCTTCCACGTCCCCGGCGGGACCGGCGTCCGCGTGGACACCTGGGCGTACACCGATTGCGTGATCCCGCCCTATTACGATTCGCTGGTGGCCAAACTCATCGCCTACGGAAACGACCGAACCGAAGCGATTCGCCGGATGAGCCGGGCCCTCGACATGTTCATCATCGAGGGGATCCACACCTCCATCCCACTGCACAAGCGGATTATGGCGAATGCAGATTTCCAGGAAGGCCGCCTGGATACCAACTTCATTGCGCGGATGCTGGCGGCGGCGAAGGCGGGGACGCCGGGGTAGACGCGTTCAAGCCATGCGCAAGGCAGAGCCTTGTGCCACAGTGGCGCAAGGCTCTGCCTTGCGGGACAGGCTTAAGTCTCCCTCCGCACCGCTAACTGCGTAGCGGTTTTTAGCGCCCTCTCAAAAGTCGGGTCCGGCCGCAAAATGCTGAGTTCCTCGCGGAGCAAGCTGCAATCCGTGTACTCGGGCAAGCTTGCCTGGTTCGAAAGCTGGCCGACCGTGGTCACCATGCGATCCTGCTCACGCGTCAATTCCACGCGGAAATCCGCTCCGCTCAATTCAACGCCCGGCTCCTTGGCTCCCGGCTCGAACGTTAATTCCACGCGCACGCCCGCGTCCTCCAGCGCATTGACCAGCCATGCGCCCATGTACCGAGCCATTACGCGCATGGTGGTGGCACTGAAGCGGACCCGCACGCGGGAAATTTCCGGCAGGTGCGCGGCATACATCGGATTTTCGAAGACTTGCGAGAGCATTTCGCGCCAGCGGGTGAGGTGCGTCCAGGAAAGATCCCCGAGCGTGATGCCGCGCGCGTGGAGTTCCGCCAAGCGCTGGATTGCGGCAGCGGGGTCCGGCCAGGCTCCGCTATCCACCACCACTTTTTCCGCCATTTTTGCGAGGCGCTCGAATTCCGAGCTCTCCGCTACCCCTTGGCAGCGGCACCACAGTACCAAGGGCAGATCCGCCGCTGCGATGGGAGCTATGACCGTGGCTACATCTCCCAGCGACCCCTCGGGAGCCGTGATGTCAATCTGCTCACAGCAGATCTGCCGCCGTTGGCCGAACGGCATCCAGCAGGCCGCGTTGATCCGGCTGCTCAACTCCTTCGCTTCCGGGCGCAGACAGACCACGATGGTGCGCGCCGGATGTTCCGGCATCAGATTCTTGATGGTCTCTTGTAAGGCGGAAAATTCCTCGGAGGGCGGGGCGATGACGACCAGAGTCATGGAACAGGCGCGAAGCACGCCCATACCGGTTTCCGGCGTCCCCTGTTTGCCCAGGTTTGCCCAGAGATTGGCCAAGTCTCCCAAGATCCGATCGGGCGAGAGATGTGTGCTCATGGCTTCCTCCACTCGTGTCCGCGCCGCGCCAGCATCTCGTCGGAGGCTTGCGGTCCCCAAGTACCCGCGGGATAGTTCGGAAAATCGTGCTTGGTTTCGTGCCACACGTTTTCAATCGGCTCCACCACGGCCCAACTCGCCTCCACCATATCCTGGCGCGTGTACAACGTGGCATCGCCGATCAGCGCATCCAGCAGCAGCGTCTCATAGGCCGAAGGGGAACGCTCGCCGAAGCTCGAACCGTAATTGAAGTCCATCGAAACCGGCCGGAGGTTCATTCCCGCGCCCGGCCGTTTCGACAGAAACTTCAGTGAAATTCCTTCTTCCGGTTGGATCCGCACGATTAGGAGGTTTGGCGCGGTATCCCCGGAATCGCCGTTAAAAATGTGCAGGGGAGCCGGATTGAATTGAATGGCAATTTCCGTAACCCGTTTGGGCAGCCGCTTGCCGGAGCGCAAATAGAACGGCACGCCTGCCCAGCGCCAATTCTCGACGAACAAAGTTACAGCGGCGTAGGTCTCCGTCTGCGAATCGGGATTGACTCCGGGCTCCTGGCGAAATCCCGGCTCATCTTCCCCGCCGATACGCGCGGGACCGTATTGCCCAGGCACGGTGTTGGCGCCAATCTCGTCGGGCGTCATCGGGCGGATGGATCGCAGCAGCTTGGAGCGCTCGTCCCGGACGGAAGGCGCGCGAAAAGTGGCGCTCGGCTCCATAGCGATGGTCGCCATCACCTGCAGCATGTGGTTCTGAATCATATCGGCGAGAGCGCCGGCTTCCTGGTAATAGCCGCCGCGGCCCTCCACCCCGATCGATTCCGCCGCCGTGATTTGCACGTGGTTCACGTACCGGCGGTTCCAAACCGGCTCGAAAATGCCGTTGGCGAACCGGAATGCCAGGATGTTCTGCACGGTTTCCTTGCCCAGATAGTGATCGATACGATAGACCTCGTTTTCGTCAAATACCTTATGCAATTCATCGGTCAGCTCGCGCGCGCTCGCGAGGTCGTGGCCAAAGGGCTTCTCGACGATTAGTCGCCGCCAGCCATTCCCCTGATTGAGGCCGGCCGAGCCGATTCCGAGCGCGGTAGTGGCGTATTGACTCGGTTGGATCGACAGGTAAAACAGCACGTTGCCTCCGGAATGGCGGGCGGCTTCGACTTCTTCGAGTTTCTTTCCGAGATCTTGGTAGAGCTGCTTATTGTTGAAATCCCCCGATACGTAAAACAAGCCTTCAGCGAAACCCCGCCAAACATCGGGATCGACCTTGGTGTCTTCGGAAAACTCCTCGACGGCCTTACACATCATTTCGCGGAATTGGTCATCGCTAAGCGGCCGGCGGGAAACACCGATCACGGCAAAGCCAGGGGGAAGCCGCCGGTCAAAAGCCAGCCGGAATAACGCGGGCATGAGCTTTCGCCTGGTAAGGTCTCCTGTCGCGCCGAAGATGACGACGGCGCACTCCGGCACGCGCCGCTGGAACCGCAGGGGATCTTGAAAAGGATTGGCGGGAGGCATCGAGACCACCATATCACGCACATTATGGCGGTCCGGGATGCTCCGGTGTTCTCCTGTTAGAATACAGTCCATGGCCGAGAAAGAGGCCCTTTCGGCCCCTGAGACAAAGCCGGTGGAGACATTCGAAACGTGTCTCGACGAGCTGGAGCAGGTGGTCAAACAGCTCGAAGCCGGCGATCTGCCGCTGGAGCGCGCGCTTGAATTGTTCGAGCGCGGCATGAGCCTGAGCGATGCCTGCCGCAAGCAGCTCGAAGAAGCCGAAACCCGCGTCGAGATGCTGATTCGCAAAGATGGCAAAATTCAGGCCGAGCCGTTCCGTCCGGAAAAATCCGAGAAGCCATGAACCTGAGCGAATATCAGCGCCAGGTGGATGCGGAGCTCGATCGCCTTGTGCCGGCGGAGGACACACCTCCGGAGACCATTCACCGGGCTATGCGCTATAGCCTGTTCGCGGGAGGTAAGCGCGTGCGGCCCATCCTGTGTATCGAGGCGGCGCGCACGGTGGCGGGCGATTGTGCGGGGGTTGTCCCGGCCGCTTGCTCGCTCGAGCTCATCCACACGTATTCGCTGATCCATGACGATCTACCGGCGTTAGACAACGACGACTATCGCCGCGGCAAGCTCACCAACCACAAAGTGTTCGGGGATGCTATGGCGATTCTGGCCGGAGACGCGCTGCTCACGCTGGCCTTTCAGGTGCTCGCCCAGCTTGAGGCTCCGCCCGATCGCAGATCGCGCCTGGTGGCGGAACTCGCGACCGCCGCCGGCACTGTGGGCGGCATGATCGGCGGACAAGTAGCTGACCTGGAAGGCGAGGGCAAGCCACCGGACGCTGCACTGCTGGAAAGCATTCACCGCGCCAAGACCGGCGCGCTGCTTCGCGCCAGCCTCCGCATGGGTGCCATCGTCGCGGGCGCTTCGGAAGCCCAATACCATGCACTCTCCTGCTATGGCGAACATATTGGTCTGGCGTTTCAGATCGTCGATGACATTCTGGATGTCGAGCAATCTTCCGAAGCACTAGGAAAAACTGCTGGGAAGGACGCGCAACAGCACAAAATTACTTTTCCGGCGGTGTACGGCTTGGAAACCTCGCGCCGCATGGCGGAAGAGGAATGCGCCCGCGCCCACCAGGTTCTGGAACTGTTCGGAGCGAACGCCGCGGGCCTCCACGATCTCGCCGATTTGATCGTCCGCCGCAAATCATGAAGGTGCGCCTCGACCGCCTGCTGGTGGAGCGCGGCCTGGCGGAATCGCGCGAGAAGGCGCAGGCGCTCATCATGGCGGGGTCCGTGCTCCTCAACGGTCAGAAGGCAGCGAAAGCGGGCCAGCCCGCCGATACCGATGCCGCGCTTGAAGTGCTCGCGCGCCCACCGTTTGTCAGCAGGGGCGGTTTAAAGCTCGCCGCCGCGCTTCGTGCGTTCGCCATAGACGTTGCGGGCGAAGTATGCCTCGATATCGGCTCATCCACGGGCGGATTCACCGATGCTCTTCTGCAGGCGGGCGCCGCGCGTGTGCACGCCGTGGATGTGGGGGCCGGCCAGCTTGCCTGGGGGCTGCGAACCGATGCCCGGGTGGTTTTGCATGAAGGCATCAACGCGCGGGAACTGCGGTTCGAGGATGTGGGCGAATTGGTCGCGTTCCTGAGCTGCGATGTGAGTTTCATTTCGGTTACGCTGATCCTGCCGGCCGCCGTGCCCCTGCTACAACCCGATGGGCGAATGGTTATACTGATCAAGCCCCAATTTGAAGTGGGCAAGGGTCAAGTGGGTAAAGGAGGCATCGTCCGCGATCCGGAATTGCACCGCGCCGCGCGCGACCGCGTTTCGAGCGCGGTGCGCGAATTCGGGTTTACAACCAGCGTGATGGAAAGCCCCATCCTCGGCGCGGAAGGGAACAAGGAATTCCTCCTCTATGCCCACCATTGAAACGGTTGGAATCATCTCCAAGCCGGGGGCGGCTGCCGCCGGGCAACTGGTCCCGAAAGTCGTCGAATGGCTACGCGCCCGGGGCCTCCAGGTGCGGCTGGATGAAGAAACCGCGCCGTATGCGGCGGGTGAACAAGGAATTCCCCGCGAGAACGTGACCGAAGGATGCGATCTGGTGATTGTGCTCGGCGGCGATGGCACTCTGCTTTCCGCCGCGCGCGCAATCGGCAGGCGGGAAATCCCGCTGTTCCCGGTAAACCTCGGTGGCCTGGGCTTTCTCACGGCGATTACCATCGATGAGGTTTTCCCCGAACTGGAACGCGCGCTTCGCGGCGAGCACCGGGTCGCCAAACGAAAACTCCTCAAGACCCAAATCATCCGCGGCGACGAGGTGGTGGCTTGTTACGACGCCCTCAATGACGCGGTTCTGAGTAAATCGTCGATTGCGCGCATGATTGACCTGCAGGCTTGGGTGGACGAGCAGTTCGTGGCCGATTACAAGGCCGATGGCTTGATCATCTGCACTCCGACGGGCTCCACGGCTTACTCTCTGGCGGCCGGAGGACCTATAATTTTTCCCTCGGTTGCCGCAATTTGCATGACGCCGATTTGCCCGCACATGCTGACCAACCGGCCGGTTCTCGTGCCGGAGACCAGCGTGATCCGAATCATTTCGCAGGGGCCGGATGAAAGCGTTTTTCTCACCATCGATGGGCAGATCGGGAGCCCGGTGCAACACGGCGACACGATCATCTGCCGCAGCTCCGACTTCTCCTTGCACCTGATCCGCCCGCCGCGCATGATGTTCTTCGACGTGCTGCGGCAGAAGCTCAAATGGGGCGAGAGGTGAGGCGCCTCTCGCTTACCTCGTGGATCTTTCTCGGTATGGCGGCGGGGGTGATCGTTGGTGTTCTGGCGCCTGACGTTGCACGCCATCTCGGCCCGGTTTCGAACTTCTTCCTGCGCCTGATCCGGTCGATCATCGCCCCACTTCTATTCGGAACGCTGGTCGCGGGGATGGCGGGGGTTGGCGATCTGAAGAGCATGGGCCGGATCGGCGTCAAAGCGCTGGTCTATTTTGAGGTGGTCACCACCCTGGCTTTGTTTTTGGGACTCGGTGCGGTAAACCTGGCGAAACCCGGCGCCGGCGTGCCAATTGCGCGAACGGCCGCGGAGGTTTCGGCAGCGCCGAACCAGGACATACTTTCCGCCATGCTGGAACATCTCTCCCCAGCGAGCATTATCGATGCCATGGCGCGGAACGATGTTTTGCAGATCGTGGTGTTTTGTTTTCTGTTTGGCGCTGCCTGCGCTTCCATCGGATCGAAATCGGCGCCGGTGGTTTCGTTCGCCTCGGCCTTATCCGAAGTGATGTTTCGCTATACGCGATACGTCATGTACCTGGCGCCTTTGGGTGTCGGAGCAGCGATCGCAGTCACCGTGGGAAGTAAAGGAGCGGGCGTGTTGTTCGGCCTGGCGCGGCTGGTGCTCACCATGTATGCGACTTTGATTTTGTTCGTGGTCATCGTGCTCGGCGCGGTAATTGTGCTCTTCCGCATACCCCCCGCCAAGTTTTATCGCGCCGTTCGCGAACCCTTTCTGATCGCCTTTTCGACTGCGAGCAGCGAAGCCGCCTTGCCGCTCGCGCTGGAGAACATGGAGATGTTTGGCGTGCCCAAGCACATTGTGGGGTTCGTGCTGCCTGCCGGCTACAGTTTCAATCTGGATGGCTCGACGCTGTACCTGTCGCTCGCTTCCGTATTCGTGGCGCAAGCCGCCGGAGTGCACCTGTCGTTGGGCGAGCAACTGCTCATCATGCTCACTCTCATGCTGACCAGTAAAGGGGTGGCCGGGGTACCGCGCGCCGCCTTCGTCATTCTCCCCGGTGTGTTGGCCACATTCCGCCTACCTCTAGAAGGCGTCTCGATATTACTCGGCGTGGATGCCTTGCTTGATATGGCGCGCACCTCGGTCAACGTGTTGGGCAACTGCCTGGCGAGCGCCGTGGTGGCACGCTGGGAAGGTTATGCGCCGGGAACCGCCCCGGGAAATGAACCGGCTAAGCGTCGTGTTCTGGCTGACGGCTAGCCGCCTAAAGGCGGCTGCGGGCAGGATTGCCCGCCCCACTATTCTTTTTTGGCGCCGCGCCCGCGGCCGCGTCCACGTTCCATTGCCTCCGTAGAAGGCGGCACGATGTTTTTCAAGCGGAGATAAACTGCCATGGTTCCGTAACACTCCTGGTCGTGGCCGATATTGCCCCACAGGGCCGCTAGGCGAGTGGTCTCTCCGGCGAAGGACCTCACCGGGTCATTGATGTTGGCATCGGTGGTCCCGTCATAGACCGCATCGCAAGTCTCGAAGGACTCTTTCAATGCCGCAATTAAGTCAGCCTTGCTGGTTTTGGAGGCGGCATTCAATTGCTTGTTGTTGCCAAACGCGCGCGCGCAAGTTCCCATCTGCGCGTCGGCCACATGCGCCACCCATCCACCGAAACTACGCTCCGGCATGGTGGGCTGAAAATTGTAATCGGCGTCGTTCATCTTCTCGGCCGCCTGCAGAATGTTGTTTTTAATTCCGTTGTACGCCTGCTTCAGGGCAGCGGCCTGGCTGGGCGCGTTCTGCGCCGGAAGGGCCGAGGCCCACAACAAACCAGCCGCTGCCGCGGCAATCGAGATCCGTTTCATTACCGTTCTCCTGTTTTATGTTTGCGAAATTACGCTGCCCATTTGGAATGGCACACTTCCACTTTCGGGTGCAGGGCGCGCTATTTTCTAACGGCGGCCCAGGGCCGGTACAGGTTACATAAGAGGACTACTGTACGGGCAGATCCGGGTCTGGCCATTGACAGCAGAAGTCAAAATCGTTGTTGATATCGTGCGCTTATCCGGGACAGGACCGCGGCGTAATCTAACCGCGTTTCATTGTAGTCGACCCATTCGAAAGTAAATGGCGCCACATTCTTCGCCTTAAAACGAAGCACCAAAAATTCGTCAAACTGGGGCGCTGCGGTGGACTTCAATCGCCGTTCTGCCTCGTCTGCCTCCTGATAAGGATGAAGGAATCCCTGTTTGCCGGTAGTAGGAAATGGTCTGTCTCCTTCGTAACCGACCGTGCTTTCCGCATGATTAATACCGACAATACCAACACAAATCGGATTTCCCCCACCGTGTTTGAACTCAACGACCTGATTGCGAAGATCGTTGATTACCCGGTCGATTTGCTTGATCATCGCTTTGGCCAGTACTTTTACCTCTACTCCGATTTCCACTGTGGCGATGGGGCCCCTGCACACCAAATAGTCACTGTCGCTAATCGGATCTTCGCCGGGGATGATCTCGCCAAAAGTCCCATCTCCACGGCGCGCCGCCACGCCGCGCCGCCGATTTTGAACATTTAACACTCGATCCCTTCGGCTAACGACGGCTTCGATCAGTTTAGCAGAGCGATTAATCGTTATTAGATCTTCGTAAAGGTGCATCGCAACGAAATCACCTTGCGTCGAGGCGCGATGCTTATAGATTCGGGCCTCAAATAGTCGCCGGAATTCCGTTAGCAGCCGGTAATCGACAGGCGCGGGTGTCTTCGTCAAGAATGACCTCAGCATTAATCGCGCCTACGATCCGAGGCTTACGAGCGGCTCTCGTGATCCGCTGTCGCGCGATCTCGATGTAGGCTATTTCGATCTCATTCGCGATCGAATTTCTGCCCGACATAATAGCAGCCTGCGATGTTGAACCAGTACCGGCAAACGGATCCAAAATCGTGTCACCGGCAAAAGAAAACATCTTTATGAGGCGCTCAGCTAGCTCAACCGGATAGGGGGCCGGATGCCCATCACGCGTAGAAGCCCCCGGCAGGTCGTTCCAAATAGAGCGAAACCAACTCTTCATTTCGTCCTTCTTCAGCATGGAAAGCGCCTTCTGCAGTGCCGGAGTCGTCCGGTATTCGCCGCCTTTCCGCAGAAAGAGAACGTATTCGATATCGTTCTTAACGATGCCGCCCGGCTGATATGGCTTTCCGTAAAAACCTGCGCCATTTCCCTCCGCCTCGGTGACGCCATTTGCGATCTTATTCCACAAGATTGGCTGCAAGCAATCTAGCCCGAGTTTTCGGGCACGAACTTGGATATCCGAGTGGAGCGGGACCAGATAATGCCTCCCCTCACGCTTTCGAGGGATGCAGATGTCGCCCACAACGCAGCAGATACGTCCGCCGCCTACCAGAACTCGCATGCATTCTCGCCACACGCGATCAAGTTCCCGTAGGAAGAGCTCGTAGTCCTCAAAATGTCCCAACTGACCTTTATTACCCGGCGCATACTGTTTAAGGTTCCAGTAGGGAGGCGAGGTCACAACCAGGTGAATAGAGGAGTCCGGAATCCAGGACAGACTCCGAGCATCTCCGAGATGCAAGCGGTGGGTTGTCCTGTGATAGGGTTCCGGCCATACAATCTCGCGATAGTACGCGTTGGCCGCAAGCAGCGCCCGTAGCCCTTCGGGAGTATTGTCCTCCGCGGGAAGCGCCGGTGGATGGGTCCTCTTGCTTTTAACCGGTCCGTCCTGAAACAGATCCTCTTGATCCGGATGCCCGTTCGCCTTCCTCAATCGCCTCCCGTTCGGCAGCCCGGTTCCGAATGTCAATTTGGGTCTGCTGTTAGCAATTGTACCGCTGACCTGTACCATGAGAACGCCCATCAATCTTATCGGTCAAAACGGTGAAATCTATGGACTTGGCGAAGCGGCGGGCACTATTGTACGGGCAGCAGTACGGTATTGCTGTTCTGTCCGTTAATAGTGACCAGCAGTGAAGCGTTGGTGCCAGACCACGCTGAGGTATCGGCAATTTGGAACTGGATGGCGTCCACCCCTATCTGACCCGGGACGGCAAAAGCGTTCTGGGGTGCGATGGTCGTGTTGCCCAAGGTTACAGTTGCCGGGTCGGTGATGGGAAATGCTGGTTGATTGGGAATGGGAAAGCCCACGGGACGCGGGCTGCTGGTCGGCCCGAAACCGGTCCCGTACAAGGTCAGTAACTCGCCGGCGGTCGCGGGCGAACTGGCCGTCACGGGAGTTCCGTCTGCATGGAAGATCACCGCGAACGCCTGCCCGTTCACGTTCTGGGGAAACAATCCAGGGGCATCTGGCACTACCGCAAATGGGGCCGTGAGATCCGGCTGGCCGGCCACGCTGACCGTGAGGTTCGCCTGTCCTAACGGAAAATCCGACGGCAGCAGGAAATTGATCTGCGTAGGCGAGGCGAAAAACAGCGGCAGAATGCGGTTCCCGGAAGTCACGGTCACCCCTGCTAGCGATTGAACCATTGGGTTGGTAGGCCCGGAAGCCGCATTCGTCCCGAAGCCGCCGCCAAAAATAGAGACGATTGAGCCCGGAGCGACGCCCGGCTGGGGCGTGGCGGCCGCTGCATTTGCCACGCCGGCCGGCGCAATGTAGGGCACACGATCCAGCAGCGCCTTCACCGTCCGCGGTGCATTCATCGATACGGCGCCGGAAGGAGAAGATCCGTTCAAATCGCCGGTCCACTGGCGAAATCGAAACCCGGGCAGGGCCGACAGGCGCACATTCACTGTTGTTTGCGAGTCATAAAAGCCGTCCGCCGATCGTGGCTGCATCTGCCAAGTTGCACCGTTGGGCGGATCGGAGGCGGCCATGAGTTGATTCATCACGTGGTAATTCGCCGTCAACTGCAGCACGTCCGTTCCAAGCGTGAGTGTCCGGTCGCCGGTGGCGCCATCTGCCCAACCCAGGAAATCAGCGCGGGTTCCGGCACCCAACGGAAAGCTGGGGGCACTCAACCGCACCTGCGTCCCCGCCGGACGTTGGATGTCGCAGGGCGTGGGACAACTGGAGCCGTCCACTTGAATAGCAACGCCCGAAATAGAACTGTTGACGGTAACTCGCCCGTACGGCTGGAACGTGGCGGTCAGCGTCATCCCACCGGGTACGCTACTCGAAGGAACGGTAAAGTCCTGCACAGCCGAAGCACCGTTCGACCAGGAGACAAAACCCCACTGCCGTCCCTGTGCATCGGTCTGCGGGGAAACGGCTTCCAGATGGTGAGTCTCTCCGGAGCCCCAGACAAAAGTGTTGGCGGGCCAATTGCCGCGGCCATCTACGTTCACAGTCATGCCCGGCGGGGAAGTCACAATTAAGAACTTCGCGGCTGGCACATAGGCCGCGGTGAGCGTATCCGGGGTGTAGGCTTGGGCGACCTGGTAGGCATGGATTGCCGCGCCACCATCGCTCCAGTATGAGAATGCCCAATAAGCGCCCGTGCTGTCCTGTTGCGGCGAGACCGGCCCGACGCTGTGAGTGGTGTCAAATCCCCACTGGAGCGTCGTGGGTGTCGTCAGGGCGGCGCGATCAGCCATCACCTGAAGCCCTGGCGGCGAAGTCGCAAAATTGATGCTGCGCGCCTGCACAAAGATCGGATATGCCGTCTCCGGTCCATTCATCGTGACGGTATCGATGAAGCCCTGAATCACCTGGTTGACTCCCGGCTGCCAGCCCGCGAAAACGAAGCCGGCATTGGGCGCAGCCTGCAGAGTCACTACTGAGCCCGAGGCGAAGTACGTCAAAGTGGTCGTCGCCACAGACCCATTGACATAAATGGTGCCGGGGGCCGTACAGGCCGCGGGCCCCGGCGCGCAAGGGCTGGTCTGGAGGCGCAGCGCGTACGCCACCGAAAAGCTGGCGTGGAATTCGGAAAAGGAAGGATCGGCAGTAATAACTAACGGGTTCTGTCCCAAACTCGTGGAACCGGTGGCCCAACCAGTGAATGCATATTGCGTGGTTCCCTCCGCGTCAGTCTGCGCGGCAGGGGCGACCAGCAGCGTGTGCTTGCTTCCGGCGGGCCAGGAAAAACTCGCTGCTGCCGTGTAATACTGGCCATCCACCGAGAACGTTAGTCCCGCAGGCACCGTGTACACCTGCGTAACGACCCCTTGAGTTTGCGCGAACGCGGCGTGAGGCAGGGCTACCGCCCATAGAATAATGCTGAAGAGCGGCGCCTGCTCCGCTATGACTTTTCGCATGCCGAGACCTGCTTCCCCAGCGGCAGTATAGGCGTGCAGCCTCCGAGATTACACGCCTAACTTTGGTATAGACGGGTTTGCTAGCCATTTCGAACGTTGATTCCATTCGGCTCGCGGCATCTAATCGTAACGACTATTTATGTTTGCGAAAGGCTGCTCTCTCACCTTCGCGGCCGTAGCGATATCGCTCGCGGCGGTTCCCGGCACGGCGGCGACATTCGGAAAAGTCGTACCGATCGGCGGACAGGCGTCCGATATCGCCTTGGATGAGTCTCGCGGCGTTCTATACATCGCGAACTTTACCGCCAACCGTATTGACGTAATGTCGACGGCCGACTATACCATCCGGACATCGATGAATGTGGCTGCGCAGCCGGCGGCACTGGCGCTCTCGCCGGATTCGCAGTATCTGCTGGTGGCGCATTACGGCAATTTCACGGCGCCCCAAAACAGTCAGAGCGTGGTCACGCTGATTAATTTGAACGGCAATACTCGTCAGACCTTCGCGACCGGGGATGCCCCGCTGGGTGTAGCGTTCCTCGCAATGTCCGCCAATGGCATCAACAGCGGCAGCACCGGCTATGTAGGTTTGATTGCGACCACCAAGAGCCTGCTGACTTTCGACCCGGTTTCGGGGGCAATGCAGGTGGCCACTACCTTTGCCAATATCGGGCAGGCGTTGCCGGCGGCATCGGGGACATTTCCTTCTCAGGTAGTTCAGGCCTCCATGACCTCCACACCGGACTTCAAATATGTTTACGGCGTGGCCGCCGGGGCCGGAGGCGGGCAGGCATTTTTCCGGTATGCTCCCAGCCAGGGACTGTTCAGTCAGGCCGGGATTACCACTCTCAACATCACTTCTTCTCCGCAGCCGCTGCCGCGCATCAGCGCTGCGCCCGATGGCTCCTGGGCCATGGTCGGCTCGTACAAATGGGTAGTCACCCTGCCCGGCTTCGATCTCGATCAGTTTCCCAATGCCTCTCAGTCCGTCAATATCGGCGGCGATGTAGTCGATTCCAACGGACAATTCATTTACGCGCAAATCCTCACCAGCCCACCCTCGACCGCTTCAGGAACCCCCGCTCCCGCGCCGGCGGCGCCAGCGCCCTCCGCCACGCCGCCGGTATTACTCAAGCTCGATGCAGACAATTTCACGGTGCGTGAACAGTATGCCCTGGCTGAAAACATCGTCGGGCGCATGCTGTTGAGTTCCGGCAACAATACGTTGTACGCCATATCCGATAGCGGCGTCACGGTGTTTCCCGTCGGCAGTATGAACCAGCAGCACCGGGTCGCGGCGACCCAAGAAGATATTGTGGCGCACGCCAATTTTTGCGATCAGAAAGTCATTTCTCAAACTTTGACTATTACCGACCCGGGCGGCGGCAACACCGATTTCGCCATCTCGGCGGGCGGCGTAAACGGTGTGACGATTTCGCCTTCGTCCGGAGTGACCCCAGCGACGGTTCAGGTTCGCGTCGATCCGGCCGCTTTTCTCAACCAGAACGGCACCTTGGCCGTACCGCTCCAAATCACTTCCGCTTCCGCGGTGAACATTCCTCCCTCCGTCAGATTGCTGATCAACAACAGCAGCCCCGATCAGCGGGGGACTATGATCGACGTCCCAGGCACGCTCACGGACGTTTTGGCCGATCCGGTTCGGAGCCGTTTTTATGTGGTCCGACAGGACAAGAACCAGGTCCTCGTGTTCGACAGCACTACTTATCAGCAAATGGCGACCTTGCGCACTGGAACCACTCCGACTCAGATGGCTATCACTTTCGACCGGCAATACCTGCTCGTGGGCCATCAGAATTCGCAGCGCGCGTTCATGTGGAACCTTGATACGCTCCAGCGCCAGCCCGATATTCTTTTTCCCTCCGGACACTATCCCATTTCTCTTGCGGAGTCAGCCAACGCCATGCTGGCGGTGGTGCGGAACTCGGCAGGAGGGCCGGCAGGAGTGATCGATAGTGTCGATTTCCTGGGAAATACTGCCACCCAATTGCAAAGCCTGGGGGTCTTTACAAACAGCGTCAATCCAGCGGCCGCGTTAGCTCCCGCTTCGAATGGAGCAAGCATCCTCGTCGCCTCTCCGGATGGCAATGTGATGCTGTATGACGCCAATGCCAATACTTTTACGGCATCCCGCCACGACTTCTCTGCGCTGCAGGGCGCCTATGCGGCATCGAGCTACAACACGTACATCGTCGGCAACAATGTGCTGAACTCGTCACTGGTTCCGAAAGGAACCTTGGAAAGCTCCTCGGGCGCTGCTTCCGGTTTCGCCTTTGTAGATCAGGGCGGACTGCGCACGACCGTCGCCGCTCTCTCCAGCCCCGGAGTGATTGAGCGCGTGGCGAACCCCATCTCCACCACTTCGACCAATGCCAAGCCGACCCGCATGGTGGAAGCCCCTCTGGCCACCAGCGCCACACAGCCTTTTCTCCGCTCGCTGGCGCCCCTCTACGATCACAGCGCCGTCATTTCGCTGACCGTTTCCGGCGTGACCGTGCTGCCTTGGAATTACGATGCCTCCGTAGCTCCGCCGCAGATTAGCCAGGTGGTCAATGCGGCGGATTTCACACAACCGGTTGCTCCGGGCGGCCTGATCAGCGTGTTTGGCGCCCAAATGAGCCCGGTGAACATGGCGACGCAACAAATTCCCCTGCCCACAGCTTTGGGTGAATCGTGCCTGACGGTAAATGGCACCCCCATCCCCATCGTGTTCGTCTCCAATGGCCAGATTAACGGCCAACTCCCGAACAACGTGGGCGGCAATGCCACCATGACGATACGCACCCCGGGTGGCATCAGCGACAATTTCTACTTCACCGTTCAGCCCGTAGCGCCCAGTATTTTCCGGTCCGGCACCGCCGGTCCGCAGACCGGGCTGGCCACCATCGTGCGCGCGGACGACGGGCAACTCGTCACGCCAACCAACCCCGTTCACCCCGGTGATGCCATCGTCATCTATGCCACGGGCCTGGGCGCCACGACGCCGCAAGTGGATGCGGGAATGCCCGCACCGGCAACTCCGCTGCCCTCAGCCATTACCGTGCCCTCGGTCACGCTGGGAGGGGTCGCACTCAATGTCCTCTATGCCGGCCTGGCGCCCGGAGAAGTCGGGGTGTATCAAATCAATGCCATAGTTCCCCCGAAAATCCCCCAGGGAATGAATATTCCGCTGGAAATCGATCAGGGCGGCGCCTCTACGTCGCTGTCCGTGCGCGTCGTGAATTGATCAAAGCGAACAGGAGCTTTTTGTGAAAAGACTTGCGTTATCGTTCCTAACTTTGGCCGCAGCCGGATGGGCCCAGCAATGGGAATTCGGCGGGGTTGGCGGCGCCAGCTTTTTGAGTAATGTGCCGGTTAGCGGCAGCGTTGGTTCGGCTACCACAGGATTTCAGAATGGCGCCGTCGGCGGCGTGTTCCTGGCCCATAACACCTATCGCCACATCGGCGGCGAGTTCCGCTACGAATTCGTCCAGAGCAGTCTGCACATTCAAAGCGGGGGCTCCACAGCCACATTCTCGGGCCAGGCGCATGCCATTCACTACGATTTGATTCTCCACACCAACCGGCCAGGCTCTAAAAGCGAACTCTTTGTGGCCGTCGGTGGCGGCATGAAGATCTTCCGGGGCACCGGGCAGGAAGCGGCATATCAACCGCTGAGCCAGTACGGTTACTTTACCAATACCCAGGTATTGAAGCCAATGATCAGCGTGGGCGCCGGCGTGAAGTATGCGCTCTCGCCAAGACTTGTCTTGCGCACTGAAGTCCGCGATTTCATTACGGCCTTCCCGACGAATCTAATCGCTCCGGCGCCCGGCGCCAAGTTTGGCAGCCTTCTGCAAGACTTGGTCCCGATGGTCGGAGTTAGTTACCTATTTTAACCTCTCTCCTCCTGGTCCGGCCGCGGGCTGAATCGTCGGCCGGACTCTTTTTTCCCGCACACAGTCGCTGCGCGCGGGTCCGGAAATCTCCTGAGTAGGAAACTATCCGTACGATCGCCAGGAGTGTGTCTATGTTTCCTTGACTTATCCTTTTTCAGTGATATAAGTAGAGATTCTTCGACTCCGGTGTTAGGCCACGGACGATGCGGTTACTGTGGATCTCCGACAGTCCGGATACTCCCTCGGGGTTCGGGAACGTCACTCGTTCCGTCTGCCAGGGATTGGCTCGTCGCGGCCATGACGTCAGCATCATGGGCTGGCAGACCAAGCAACCGCATGATTGGAATGGCTGTAAGGTCTATCCCTCGTTAGGCCGTCTGGCGAGCGATACGATCTTCCCCTTCCTCGTCCGGCACCGCCCTGAAGTCGTGATTGCATTGGCTGATGTCTGGTGGCTTCCGTACTTTTGCGCACCTCACGTTCGCCGGCAGATGGAGTTAACCGATACTCCGTGGGCGCTCTATTTCCCGATCGATGGGGATATGGAAGGAGAGCGGCTACCGGCCAGTTGGATCGAACTGCTGCGAGAAGTGGACGTGCCCGTAGCCATGAGCCGGTACGGAAAGAGAATCGCGGAACAACAGGGCGTCCCTTGTCATTACATTCCACACGGTGTAGACCTTGACTTATTTTGCCAGCCGCCCGATCGCGAACAGGCCAAGGGTCGGGTCGGGGCGGCAGGGAAATTCCTGATCCTCTCCGACAGCCGCAACCAGCCGCGCAAAATGCTGCCGCGCTTGCTCGATGTCTTTGCAAAATTCGCGAAGGACCGGCCGGACGCTCTCTTGCATCTGCACACCGATCCCGAGGACGAATTCACACAGTCCGGCATCTATTCCTACGATGTGCGCGCCGATGTCCGGCACCTCGGCATCGAACCGCAGGTCCATTTCAGTTCCGGCATGTCGATGCAATCGGGTGGCGGTCTTCCCCTCCCCGAACTCGCCGCTTATTACCAGGCGGCTGATGTACACCTGCTGGCTTCGAGCGGCGAAGGTTTCGGCCTGCCGACACTCCAGGCTGCGGCGGCGGGAGCCGTTCCCATGGCGGGAGCTTACACCGCAAGTCTGGAGTTGACCGAGGGACACGGTGAACCGATCGCCATCGCTGATTGGACCGAAAACGAATTTGGTATACGCCGCGGCTTGATCGATGTCGATGATGCCGTGCTTCGCCTGGGGCGGCTCTACGACGATCGCGGCGGGCTTCGCGAACGCTCAGTCAAGGCCCGGCAGTTTGCCCTTTCCTACGGTTGGGATCCGATCGTCGATCAATGGGATCGGCTGCTGCGTTCGTTGTCGCGTTCGCGGACCCGCATCGCCCGGCTGCCTGTAACTCGAACCGAAACGATTCAGAAGTTAGCGCCAGGGCACCTGCCAAACATTCCGGGTGTTTCGGTTTCCGTAAAAGTGGTGGAGCGCCAATTGGGGCATACCGAAGCTGCCATTCTGGCGGACGCGCGGCGGCTCTCTGACGTTCGCATTCCCGTGCTTCCCCAACCTTGCGAGGTCGCGGACGTACGAGTGCCCCGCACCATCGGACACTTAGGCATGGGCCCCGCGAGTGTTCCCGTCTTCGTCGAACTGAAACGAATCTTTCCGATTTTGAGTGGCTGGGTAGCGCTCCCGCACTCGGCAGAGACTACTCTGCCGGCCGATTTAGAGTACCGTACTTTCCACTCACCCGAAGAGTTGCGTTTTGACCTGGCTCAATCGGTGCTCCTGCTCGATTTTGCCGGTGAACTGCCGGTGTCACTCCTGATAGATGCGGCACTGTACGGTGTGCCTTGCATCAGTGCGGGAAACCATGCGGTCCATCGCACGCTATGGCCCGATTTGGGCGCGCCCACACATGATGGTGGGGCAGGTATTCAGTCTGCCCAGGCGCTTTTTCGTATCCTGCTAGAGCAAGCACGCGGATTACTAACAGACGCCGCGCGTATGGAGCGCGCATCGAGTTCCGCTCGCAAACTGTGCCGCGAACTGTACGCTCCGGACGAGGACGATTCCGCCTTCTGGCTGCGCCAACTGCATGCACGGCATCTCACTGCAGCCGCCATCGGAGCGGCCAGGTAAAGCTATGGCTATGCAGATGTTCCTCGTCGCGATGAAACCTGGCTTCTCACAGGAGACCTCGCGCGATGTCCAGCAACTTGTCAGCAAAAATGGCGGCTTCATCCTGATGGTTACACGCAATGGTCCGGTCGTGGCTCTCGATGACAGCAGAGTGGGCGCGATCAGCAGCCATCCCCAGGTTCGCATGGTCGGCGGAGTGACTCTCAACCCAAAGGGGCTGGCGGCGGATCGCCTGCAACGAATCTTTACAGAGAATCTGAGTAAGCAAGTGGTTTGGCCGCGCAGCAGTAAGCCAGGTCAGTGAACACGGGTATTTTGAAAATCAAATGCACTGGATAAGGAGAAGACAATGAGTTTCTTAAACATGGGTCAAGAGCTGCAGGACATTAAATTTGGCGACTTGATCCTCAGCATGGCCAGCGCGATTGCTGATAGCCAGGTAAAGCTGGACATGGCTTCGCTGAACACACTGAAGGTTTTGGCTCACACGAAATTTGATTTCATTCCGGATATTACGGAAGTGCTCTCGCCCGTTCCCAAGCTGGTCATCACGCAACAAGGCGCCATCACAGTGACCGGCGTCGATGTGTCCAGCACTGTCGGGGACCCGGTGCAGATGACGCTGCTGCAGGCCGGCTTGACGCCGACGTTCTATCAATTTACTGAGTCCGATATTGAAATCGTCATTTCTCTGAAAGCAACTGTCAGCACCGACGTGGAAGTCGACTCCGGCTTCGAATTCGATGATACTTTGACCACGGAGTTGGGTTTCGGCGGCGGGATTTCCAGCTTTTTCGGCGGACCGAGCGGTAAGATCACAAACACCACGCATTTTGCGGCGCATGTGAACACCACGACGTCAACGAAGTACTCTTACGAAGCTCAGGGGGCAGCCACCCTGAAGACCACGCTGAAACCCGTGGCAGCTCCGGCGCGCGTCATGCCGAAGTTCATCTCGGTGAACGCGTTCATGAATCCGCCGCAAGTTACCATGAGTTAGCCGGGAGCGAGCCAGCCTATGCCGACCATATCGCAGCTTGGCGCTGAGTTGTCCGAGGTGCCTATTGACCAGTTGATTGCCACCTTGGCGAAAGGAATCGCGGATGGCCAACAAGCTCTCGACATGGCTTCCGTGCAAACCCTAATCACTCTCTCCAATACCATGGTGAACCTGATACCCGAGGTGACGGAAGTGATCACTCCGTCACCTTTCGAGGTGCAGATCTCGGGGCAGGCACCCATCGAGATCACCGGAGCTAGAGTGACAGCCAGCGCCGCAGCCCCTGTGGCAATGAGCGCTCTACAGGCTGGATTAGTGCCCTCGTTTTACCAGTTCACTGAAGCCACCATTGAGCTGAAACTCTCGGTTTCGGTTCGTGAGGCCCAGGAAGTGGATCAAGATGGGACCATCCGGCCCATCTTCTTGCTGACCGGCTCGAATGTGAACTTCAAGACTCAGAACACGTTTTCCTACTCGGCCGATGCGTCCAGCAGCGTCTCGGTCGTGGTGAAACCCGTGCCCGCGCCGGCCAGGCTAACGCCTTCCACGGTAACCGTAAATGCACTGGGATCGAAGCCGACGGTTTCCATTGGCTAACCGCGGCAACCGTTCCCACGAGGCGTTCAACAAAAATATTGTTTGAGGTAAATGGATGGCCAACGACCCCCTAAGCACTGCTGTCGAGACTTTTTCCGCGCCTATCGAGCAGTTGATTATTGCGCTCGGTCAAGGGATCTCGCAGGCGCAGCAATCCATGGATCAAAACTCCATTCAGACGCAGGAAACCCTGGATACGGATCCGGTGCTGTCACAATATCATCTGCAAGCGACCTGGTACCAGTTCCCCAGTGTCAACCTGCAGCTTAAGCTTTCGCTTTCCATTTCCGAGGATCAGTCGACTTCATCGAATGGCTCCTCCTCGAATGCGGCGGCTGCTGCTTCTCCACGTCTCGGACTTATGAGTCCAATCGGTCTGCAAAATCCGGTGCGCCTCATTGCCCAGCCCGTGAGTGCGTCTTATCAGACTCACTTCAACTATGATGCGCAGGCGGCGAGCACCATTACTCTATCCATCGTCCCCGTGCCGCCTCCTGCCGCGCCCGACGCAGTGACTGTGCCGCCGCGGATGCAACCCGCCGCGGTCCAGTCAGCCGCTCTGGGCAGCGCCGCCAAGTTCGTTACGGCCAAGGATGCCAAAGGAAATACGGTTCCCGCGGGCACAGACAGCCAGGGGAACGCCCTCCGTTTCGACGTCAACTTCAACGGTGCGGCCCGGTTGTGGTACGTCCTGCAGTACGCCCCGTCCAACCCTTCCGTGACACCCGTGGTCGTCGCTGTGGACGACATTACCGGCTCCGTCCGGGTGATCCGCACGCCTTAAGGAGACTCGCTTGCCTGACAAGCCGAAAGACAAACGCACTCCCCAGAAGAAGGAGGAGGCAGCCAATCCCAAGGTAAATATTTTCGGCGGGCCCCCCGGCCTGCAGGGCCCCCCGGGCGGCATCATTTTTCGTCCGCCACCGTTCTTTTTCGCCCCATCCATATCTTCGTTGGCTCCCTCCGGAGCCGTCGTCGGAGGCGCAGCCTTTACCCTGACCGTTAGTGGCGGTAACTTCGTGACCACCTCGGTAGTCCAGTGGAACCAGGCGGCGCTGCCCACCACGTTCATCAGCGCCACACAGATTACGGCAGCCGTTCCCGCCGCTAATATCGCGCAAGTCGGCACCATCCCGATTACTGTGAATAATCCCGGCGCGGGAACCACATCCAACACGGTGAATTTCACCGTGATCCCGAATATTAGCGACATCCTGAACACACTGAATCAGGTAACCCAGAATTTCACTACATTACAGCAATTCCAAAGCATCCAGCCAAGTCTGATTCAGGCGTTTAACAACCTGCAAACGTTCATCAATATTCAAAACGCCAACATCAGCGATCTGCAGAGCCAATTGAGCAGCGCCCAATCTCAGGTGAATTCGCTCACGACGCAGAACTCGAGCCTGAACGCGCAAGTGACGCAACAGCAAGCCACCATCGCGCAGCTTCAGGCGCAACTGGCAGCCACCAAGACGCAGATGGCGCGGCCGGTGGATGTTGCGCAATCGTTCAAGGGTGTGGTGGATCAGATCCAGCAAGCGGCTCGCGATGCCGGCGGCGTGCAGACCACCCTTACCAACATGAACATCCAACTAAAGGCTCTGGTCAATGTGCAACAGCCGGCCGCGCCTTCCGATACCACGGGGAGCCCGCCTCCGCCGGAAGCCATCCTGGTGTTTCCTGACCCTACCGCGCTGCCTGACCCAAGCACACTCTCTACGGTTACCTTTTCGTTTAGCGCCATACCCAATCTGAAGACAGCGGCTCCTGCGCCACCGCCACCACCCACTCCAACGCCGACGCCGACTCCGACACCAACCCCAACGCCTACACCAACACCTACGCCCACCCCGACGCCTACACCACCGCCGCCGGTTCCGCCCACACCACCGCCGCCCACGCCGGCACAGAAGAAGGCCGTCCAGAAGCGTGCGCGGCCTCCGAGATAGGCCGGCACAGAGTGGGATAAGGACGATCCATGCCCCTGGTCGCGCTCAATCTCGATCAAGCCCGCACGGCGTACGCTGCCTTAGAACTCCGCGCGGCTACTTCCGATCTCCAGATCGCCACGCTGCAAGCCACTGTCGATGCTCTCAATACCTCGCAGGCCACAGTCCTGGATCGGGCAAACCTGCTGACCCAGTACACGGTGAGCCAGGCCCAATCCAATGCCCAGCTCCTGGCGAACCAAGCTGGCCAGGTCGCCCCCGATATTCCGCTCAACGATTTCATTGCGGCCTTGGGCCTTGCGGTAGCGTTGGGCGAAGCGTCCATGCCGGACCGTGCGATCACCTCGGTCACAACATCTTTGCAGGCATATCTGACGTTTGACACCGCGCAGGATGGTTCGACCAAAGTGGGGGTGCGCTTCTATCAGCCCGAGCTCGGGCAGCCCACCGCGCTCGCCACCGCCACGTTCGGTATTGAAAAAATTCCCCCGCAGCCCGGAGCTCCCGCGCCGCGCAACTTGTACACCGTGCTGCAAAGCAAGCAAGCCGTCTATACCAATCCGGCCTGGCTTCCGTTCATGTCCGGCACTCCTCCGGTTTCCCCGGCGGCACAGGTTGTCACCGAAGTGGCCCGGATTTTCGCCAATATCGGAGCGTGGACATTTCCCTACATCGTCCAGGAAGCAGCCGTCATCGCCACGTTGGAAACCACCCTTGCGGGTCTGGTGGCCGCCGCTGCGCCCTCGCCGGGGGCCAGCGCCTATGCAAACATCGTCGCGGCGCTGGCGAATCTGGCATCCGCGCTCAACCCCGCCAACCGCTCCACCTACGTTGCAGGCGACCTCTACGCACTTACGGCAGCTCTCGATGCCACCACCCGCCTCGCCCAAACACTGGTGACGTGATGGCAACACGGTTCCAGGAAAAACTCAACGCCCGCCGCGAAGAGGAGCGGCGCAAGCAGTTGAAAGCCGAGTGGGCGGCTCGGGAGCGCGCCGAAAAACAAGCGGAGGAGCGCCGTGCCGCGCGAGATCGAGAACTGAAGGAAGAGCAGCGGCTGGCGCGGCTGGCCGAGGAAACCCGGTCCCGCCAGCAGGAGCAACTTCGGGCCGAGGCGCTGCGCAATGACATCGAACGGCAGCAACGGGAAAACAAAGCATCGCAATTCCGTAATTTGCGGCGGGCAAAGCGTCAAAGCCAGAACGCAGCCGCCGCCCGGAAACAAGAGAACCAAGAGCACGCCCGTCAGGAGCAGTCGCGCGCTCTTTTGAAGCAGCGGCGGCGCGAAGCTCGTTCCGGCGCAGGACGGGAAAATCTGCGCCTGGTGCTGCGCACTCAGCCCGCCGCTCCACGCCGGCAGAAGCCAGCACGCACTGCAATTGGCGACGAACAGCGGAAAAGGCGTACTGCCATAACAGAGGAAAAGCGGCGAGTGGTCCGCCAACAGCAATTGGCGCGCCAGCGCCGAGAGAAACAATCGCGCGCCACAGCCGCCGATCGGCCGAGACCTCCACACGAGCAGGCTCGCCCCTCCACGTCTCAACTCGAACAACGCGCCGCCCATCGAATTCAGACGCAGTCGAGACAAAGAAAAAAACAACAGCGTGCGGATGCTTTACGCGAGGAACAGCTTCGCATCCGGGCGCGGCAAGCGCGCCAACAGCGGCGGCAGGAACTCGCGGCGGAGTCGGCGCGCGAACGAAAGCTGGCGGCCCGCCAAGCCGCGCAAAGATCACCACAACCGCAACCTGAGCCGGCCCCGGCAGCCAAGCCGCAGCCGCCGCGCCGCAGGAAAGTCGCCGAGCGCCGGGCGCAGGCCCGCGCCGCCGCAGCCCGTGCCGCAGCCCAGCAAGCTCCGCCAGCGGAGCCCCCATCGCCGGAAGAACCGCTGGATTCCTTGCCCTGGCTCAAGACGCGCGGCAGTTTTTTGGTCGATGAATACCAAAACCCGATCTACCTTCGAGGTGTCACGTGCCGCGGTCTCGATGGCATAGCGCCTTCCGCCGGACAACAGTTCCGCGACGCGCTTGCTCTCGATGACCCCAATCTTTCAACATTGACCGGCCTATGGGGTGTGAACGTGATCCGGCTACCTTTCCAGCCGCAAACGATTCTGTCCGGCACCTCCACTCTTTCGCCCAATGACCTCCTGGCCGGGCTGGACGATACCGTCGCTGCAATCACGCAAGCCGGCGCCTACGTTCTGCTTTCCATGCAGCCCGCAATGGGCGATTCCTCGATCCCGGCGCCTGGCTCCGATGTTTTCCAGGCCTGGAGCTTGCTCGCCAATCATTATCAGGATGAGCCGGGAGTTTTGTACGAACTCTTTTCGGTCACTTCTGCGCTCCCAAACGGCTGGCTGGATGCGGCGATGATCGTCATCGGCGCCGTCCGCCTCGCGAATCCTTCCTCGCTTATTTTCGTGGGGAATGGAGCGGCATCCAGCGACGTGACCGGGCTGCCGCTGCGATTTTCAACCGGCGATCCGGTTTTCAATGTCGCGTACACGATTTCCGTGGCCGCCTCGCAGTTCCCCGATCCAAACGACACGCAACTGCGCTCCCTCGCTGCGTCGTACCCGGTTTTCGCCAGTCCCTGGTCCGATGGCGCCGCGGACTTCGGCCGCTCCGCGGAGGAAGCCGCCAACCTGTTCGAGCGCTATGGCATGGGATGGCTGGCGGAGAACTGGAATGCCGAGCCGAGCCTGGTGACCAATGCAGCCTCGCACGACTTCGCACCCACGAGGTGGGGCTTGGTGGTGCAGCGCGCCATGGCTCAGCCGGTGAAACCACTGCTGCCGTCTTTACGCGTTGAAGATGATGCAGCCAGCGCCTGGAGGCTGGGCAAGTGACTCCCGCCGGCGCTCAACCGAAACCCGCGGTTCTCGCGGCGCCGGCCATCAAGGCTTACATTCTCTCCTGCCCCGATCGCGAAGAGGTCCGCCGGCAGACCATTGAGAATCTCCGGCTCACGGATTGGGGCGATGAGCCCGAAATCGAGATCGATCAGACTACTTTCGAGCGCAGACAGGAACGCCAGGAAAAAACTGCTCTCGCTCTCCTGCGCCGCGCCGCCGCCCAAAGTACCGGGCTAATCCTGTTCCTCGAAGACGACTTGGATTTCAACCGCAATCTGCGGCACAACCTACTCCACTGGTATCCCTTGCTCAAGAATCCCGCCTCGGGCCATTTTTTCGCGTCCCTCTACAATCCCAACATCCGTTCGTTGGTTCGCAGCCCCCAAAACGCATTCTTCGTAGCCGATCCGAACTCGGTTTATGGCAGCCAAGCATTCGTTTTGTCGGCGAGCACCGCCGCATACATCACGGAACACTGGGCAGATGTCATCGGGATGCAGGACATCAAGATGTCACGGCTCGCTGCCCGTGTTTGCCCCATCTACTATCACGCACCTTCTTTGGTTCAACACACCGGCCGCATTAGTGTCTGGGGAGGCCAGTTTCACGCCGCCAACGATTTCGATCCGGAGTGGCGTAACCCGGCCGGCAGTTAGCCCTCGCGCCGAAGACAGGGCAGCGCGCGGTACTCTGTAGTTTTGCCGGGAGCAGCATGAAATTGTCCAAGATCGCGGCGGCCTTGGGGTGCCGCCTGGAGGGTGGCGGAGAAGTCGAGATCACCGGCGTGGCCGGCATGGAGCATGCCCGCGCCGGCCAACTCACCTTTCTGGCCAACCCAAAATACACGCCTAAAGTGAAGCACACGCAGGCCAGCGCCATCCTGGTTTCGGAGCCGGTTCCCGGCCTGACGTGCTTAATCTCGGAGAACCCTTACCTGGATTTTGCCCGCGCCCTGGCCCTGTTTTACCAGCCGCCGCGCCCCTCCCTGGGCGTCCACCCGCAGGCCTCCATTGCTGCCAGCGCGGTGATCGGGGAGAACTGTTCGATCGGACCCTTCGCCGTGGTTGGTGAGCGCGCCCGCCTGGGCCGCAATGCCGTACTCCATCCCCATGTCATCATCTACGAGGGCGCCGAGATTGGGGACGATTTCCTGGCCCATTCCCACGCCACGGTCCGCGAATTCTGCCGGATCGGCAACCGCGTGGTCCTGCAAAACGGCGCAGTTGTGGGAGGTGATGGGTTTGGCTTTGCCAAACGCGCCGATGGGACGCACTTCAAGATCGTGCAGTCTGGTGTAACCGTGATCGAAGATGATGTCGAAATCCAGAGCCTCACCTCGGTAGACCGCGCTACCATGGGCGAAACCCGCGTCAAACGCGGCGCTAAAATCGACAGCCTGGTGCAGGTGGGGCACAGTTGCGTGGTGGGCGAGGACAATATCATCTGCGCGCAGACCGGGCTGGCCGGGACAACGGTGCTCGAGCGAAATGTGCTGCTGGCCGGCCAAGTGGGTTCCTCCGGACACCTCACTGTGCATGAAGGCGCCATCGTCTATGCCCAAAGCGGCATCGGCGGCGATGTGCCGGCCGGCCAACGCGTCTCCGGGTCGCCCGCCTTTGCCGCAGCCGACTGGTTGCGCGCCATCACCGCCTTTCCGAAGCTTCCCGAGTTGCTGCGAACCGTGCGCGAATTGAAAAAGAAAGTGCAAGAGTTGGAGAGGAATGCCAGACGCCAGCCTACCACCGAATGACCGCCGGCCGGTCGCCTATTTAAACGAGAAATTCCTCACCAGTCCCGATGCGCGAGCCCTGCGCATCCTGGCGGAGTTTCTGGAACCGCTGGCGCATTTCCGCCGCGAAAAAATCCGAGATACCGTGGTCTTCTTCGGTTCCGCCCGCCTGCGGGAAGACGGCCCGCTGGGGCGCTACTACCAGGATGCCCGCGAGTTGGCCCGCATGCTGACCGAGTGGGCCGATCAGTTCACCAACAGCACCTACCGTTTCGTGGTCTGTTCCGGCGGCGGACCCGGGATTATGGAAGCCGCCAATCGGGGCGCTCATGACGCTCATGGCAAAACGATCGGCCTCAACATCGGGCTGCCTTTCGAGCAGTTGCCCAATCCCTTCATCACCCCGGAGCTCAATTTCGAGTTCCACTACTTCTTCATGCGCAAGTTTTGGTTTGCGTATCTTTCCAAGGCACTGGTGGTTTTTCCTGGAGGCTTCGGCACCCTGGATGAACTGATGGAACTCCTGACGCTTACGCAAACCCAGAAACTCGCTAAAAAGATCACCGTTCTGCTATACGGCTCGTCCTACTGGAAGGAGATCATCAACTTTGACGCTCTGGTCAAATATGGCATGATCTCCCCCGAAGACCTGGACCTGTTTCAATATGCCGATGACGCCGCCACGGCTTTTGAAATCCTGAAGACCGATCTCCTGGCCCACGCGCTCCAGCCCGAGACACACGAGACACCATCCATCTCCAAATCCCGCAACCCACAAGCCCCGGGTGGCCTATGAGTGATTCCCGGCTCGGCTGGCGCTTGGGGTCATGATGTTCCGCCGAACGGTGGCTCCGGGAATCGTCCTCAAGCTCCTGGAAACGGGCGAAGCCAAAGCTTTGTACGCTCTTGCCAACCACAACCGCGAGCGCCTCAGACGCTGGTTGCCTTGGGTGGACCAGACCCGCTCTCCGGAGGACGTCCGCATGTTCATCCTCCGCGTGCTGGATCAATATCACGCCAACCTGGGGCCGCAGACCGGTATTTGGGTAGATGGCGTGCTGGCCGGCACGGTCGGGTGCCACCCCATTGATTGGTCCAATCGCAATTGCAGTATCGGCTATTGGATCGATCGAGATCATGAGGGCCGCGGTTTGATCACTCGCTGCTGCGCCTCCTTGCTGGATTACCTCTTCGACGATCTGGGATTACACCGCGCAGAGATCCGTTGCGGCACCGGTAACCTGCGAAGCTGCGCGATCCCGCAGCGGCTGGGATTCACCCGGGAAGGCATCGCCCGCGGCGCTGAGTGGGTCAATGACCGCTGGATCGATTTAGTAGTGTGGGGAATTCTGGAGCACGAGTGGCATCGCGCTGGCCGGCGCGCGGATCCAACGCCGTAGCGCCCCTTCCAGTTCCGGGATTCGTATGGGCTTGGCGAGATAATCATCCATACCGCTGGCGAGACATTTTTCGATTGAGCCTTCCTCCGTGTTGGCCGTCAGCGCGATAATCGGCGTGCGGCGGCAGCCATTCTCGCCCCGGCGAATCTCGCTGGCGGTCTGGTATCCATCCATTCCGGGCATCTGGCAATCCAGCAAAATAGCATCGAAAACGTTCCTCTTCAGTCTCTCGATCGCCTCCTCCCCGCCGGAAACCACTTCCGTCAGGTAGCCCAGGCGGTTCACCGCCCGAACCGCTACCAGTTGATTGATCGGGTTGTCATCCACAACCAGGACAGAACCGAGCCGGGGAGCAGCCGGCGCGGGCTCACCAACCAGCTTCCGCAGGCTGGCCACGGGCTTAGCCGCCGCTGCCGCTGAGGGCGGCGGCGCCACCTCCAATGGAAGAACGAACCAGAAGACGGAACCGATACCCGGCCGGCTCTCAACCCCGATGGAGCCGCCCATCAACTGCACCAAGCGGCGCGCCGTGGCTAAACCCAAACCAGCGCCGCCGTACTTTCGCGTATTCGCGGCATCGGCCTGCGTAAATGGCGCAAAGAGCCGCTCGGCTGTCCCCTGCTGGATGCCGATGCCCGTATCTCGCACGCGAAACACCAGGCCGCCCGAATCCGGCTGTTCGCCCGCCGGCCCGATCTCCACGCGCACCGCGCCGGTTTCGGTGAATTTCACGGCATTGCTCAACAACTCGTATAAGACCTGTCGAAGCCGAACCGGATCTCCCATGATGCGCTCCGGGGTTCCCGGTGCGAGGACGAGTTTGAGATCCAATCCCTTGGATGCCGCGATCGGCCGCACCCAAGCTACGGCCGTCGCGGCACACTCGCCTACCGTGAATGCGATTCTTTCCAACCGCACTTCTCCCGCTTCGATGCTGGCGAATTGCAGAATTCCGTTGATCATCGCCAGAAGCGATTCCGAGCTGTCGCGTACCACCGCAACCATCTCGCGCTGTTCTCGATCCAGAACAGTCTCCGAGAGTAAGTGGATCATCCCTAGGATGCCGTTCAATGGAGTGCGCAGCTCGTGACTCATATTGGCCACAAACTGCGACTTCGCACTATTGGCCGCTTGTGCGGCCACACGCGCCTGCCGGAGCCGGCGAATCTGCCATAGCAGCAGTAATAACGCTGCACCGAGAATCCATACTGGCAGTGAAACCATGGCCCTATGGACTCTTCGGCCGAAAAGCCCTAAGAGTTTAGAACACGCGGCGAAGCCGCGTCCGCGCTCACCCTGCAATCTCTTCCAGCGCCAAGTGCCGCGTCCGCGGCCCGAACGCGCCGATCGTAACCGTCATCACGACCATCGCGCCGCCGATGAAAAGGGCCACGCCCGTTGCGCCTCCTTCCTTCAGGAAAAAGCCGATCAGCAGTCCGGCAAAAGCCGCGCTGAGGCGGCTCCACGCATACACGAAACCCACTGCCCGCGCGCGCACTCGCGTCGGAAACAACTCACCCTGGTAGTTGTGCAGGGAAAAGGACATCCAATTATTCGAGAGCGTCACCAGCACGCCGAACAGGATCACCACCGCGGCGTTGGCCTGGTGCGCGAACAGGAACATGAAAACGCCGATCGCCGCGCCCGCGCACACCAGTTGCCACTTGCGCTCGAACCGGTCCGCCACCAGCATGCCCAGCAGCGGCCCGATGGGGTTGGCGATGGCAATAATGAACGCATATTCCAGGCTGGTGGTGATCTGGATTCCTTTAGCAATCAGCAGCGTAGGCACCCAGGCTCCGAATCCGTAGAAGGCGATCGTCTGCATCAGGTTGAAGATCGACATCACCAGCGTGCGTTTGCCATAAGGCGGGCGGAAGAGCTCGCGGAACGCACTGGTTCCGCGTTGGATTTGGGCCGGCGCACCCGGTGGCGGCAGCGGCCCCCCGGTATCGCGGGATACTTGGGCCTCCAATTCCGTGAGAATGCGTTCCGCTTCGGCCGTCTGTCCATGCTGCGCCAGCCACCGGGGACTCTCGGGCAGGCTGCGGCGCAGCCACCAGGCCAGCAGCGCGCCGGCCGAGCCAATCCACGTCACCCAGCGCCAGCCGGCAATTCCCAGAGGATGTCGCGGCACCAGCAGCCATCCCAGCAGCGCCACCACGGGAACGACGGAAAACTGGATGGTTTGGTTAAATGCGAAAGCTTTACCGCGCCCCAGCGGCGGCACAATTTCGGGCAGAAAGGTGTCGATCGTGACCATCTCCAGCCCCACTCCCAGGCTCGCAACGAAGCGCCAGGCGTCCACCGCCGCCGCGCTGTGCTGCGCCGCCATGAGTGCCGTGCAGATCGAATACCACAGGAGCGCAAAGATGAAGATCGAGCGCCGCCCGAACCGGTCGGCAATGAAGCCGAAGCCCAGCGACCCGCCAAACATCCCCGCGAAGGCGCAGAAAATGAAGAACCCCACACCATTGATGCTGAACAGGTTCGGCGTGCTCGTCACGAACAGCCCATCGGCCACTAACCCCGGCGCGATGTAGGTGCTGACGAACAGTTCGTAGAACTCGAACATGCCGCCCAGCGAGACGATTGCCACCATGCGCCACATGGTGGCCGTGAACGGCAACCGGTTCAGCCGCGCGGCGATCCGGCTGGCAAAAGCGGACGTGGATTCTTGTTGGATTTTCGAGGATACCACGTGGGGCAGACGATCGCCGTTAGTCGTCTGCCAACCGGCCAAAGGCCGGTGCCGCTGGTTCCCCGCCGGACCCGCTTAGCCCAACCGGGCCAGGATTTCCTGCGGCACGTCCGCGCGCAACTCCGGATGGACCTCTAGAATCCGTTCGATATCCAGCAGGTCTTTACGCCGCTTGCTGGGCCGCCGTTCGGGATCGAGCGCCGCCCAGACCTTCCCCTGGAGAACATCGGGAAGCGCAGCCACCGGCAGCGCCACCCCCAAAATCTCGCGCGCTTCAGCACGATCCACAAACGGGAAGTAACGCGGATCGGTCTGAACTTGGACGCGAAGGCTGGAACCCGAAGCCGACAGATTCAGTCTGTGTGGAAACCTCTCCACAGCGAACCGTTCGGAGAACAGAACTTCGGCTTCGGCCAATTGAGTCACAGCGATCACCAGGTCAAGATCCAAGCTTACCAGTGGCTCGACGTAAGCATTGACCGCCTGGCCACCTATGGCGCAGTACCGGATCTGGTGCTCCTCCAGGAGCCCAAGCAGCGAGTCCAGAAAGTCAGAGCGGTCCAGAGTCACGGTTTTCCAAAACGTCGCAGCCCCCATGGCTGCTTTGATCGTAACGTAACACGCCAGCCAGGGTGATTGACTCCCTGCGTACCTCCACCCACCACACCAGCGCCAAAACCCGCGCCAGTTCGTTTTTTCGGGCTGCCATGTCCTTTATTTCCAGCCCGTAGCCATTGGAACGCGCCGTGCACAGGCCGCCACAGGCTCAGCGACAGAGCAGAAAGGCCTTTCTATGGAGAAAGAGACGCTCACTATCGTCGATAATCGGACCAACCAGACCTATAATATTCCGATCGAGCATGGCACCATCCGCGCCATGGACCTGCGGCAGATCAAAACCGGGCCCGAAGACTTCGGGCTAATGACTTACGATCCCGCCTACATGAATACGGCCTCCTGCCAGAGCGCCGTCACTTTCTTGGATGGCGAGCGCGGCATCCTGCGCTACCGCGGTTATCCCATCGAGCAGCTTGCCGAACATTGCAGTTATCTCGAAGTCGCCTATTTGTTGCTGCATGGCGAACTCCCCACCATGGAAGAGTTGCAAGGGTGGGAACTGGAAATCAACAAGCACACCATGATCCATGAAAACATCAAGAAGTTCATGGATGGCTTCCATCACGATGCCCACCCCATGGGCATCCTGATCAGCACTGTGGCCGCACTCTCCACCTTCTACCCGGATTGCCACAAGATCCGCGATCCCCAAGTCCGCCGCCACCAGATCATAAGGCTCATCGGGAAGATGCCCACCTTGGCCGCCGCCGCTTACCGGCATCGCCTCGGGTTGCCCTACGTCTACCCCGATCCCGAGCTGAGCTACACCCAGAACTACATGAACATGCTCTGGAAGATGACCGAGCCCAAATATGCGGCCAACCCGGTCCTGGCGCGGGCCCTCGAAGTGTTGTTCGTGCTGCACGCCGATCACGAGCAGAATTGCAGCACCAGCACCATGCGCGCCGTCGGCAGTTCCAATGCCGATCCTTACTCCACCACCGCTGCGGCCATCGCGGCGCTCTCCGGCCCGCTGCATGGCGGCGCCAACGAAGAGGTTCTGCGCATGCTCGATGAGATCGGCAACGCGTCCAACATCCCTGGCTTCATCGAGCACGTGAAAGAGGGCAAACGTAAGCTCATGGGCTTCGGCCACCGCGTCTACAAGAATTACGATCCGCGCGCCCGCATCATTAAGCAGGTGGCCGAAGAAGTCTTCGAAGTCACCGGCCGCAACCCCAAGATTGATACCGCCCTCGCGCTGGAGCGTGTCGCCCTTTCCGACGACTACTTCATCAAGCGCAAACTCTACCCCAACGTCGATTTCTACTCCGGCATCATTTACGAAGCCATGGGCTTCACGCCCGATCAATTCACCGTCCTGTTCGCCATTCCGCGTACCGTAGGCTGGCTGGCCCAGTGGCAGGAAATGCTGCTCGATCCGGAGCAGAAGATCGCTCGCCCGCGCCAGGTGTTTGTCGGTCACTCGCGGCGCGAATACGTACCCATCACCGCGCGATCCGTCGATCTCGTGACGGTTTGACCGCGTGCCAGCGCTATGCTAGTTTGAAATCTCCTTGAGGTGCTCGCGGGCTTTCACGAGGCCGCGGGTGAAAAAGGGAAGCGGGTGAGAATCCCGCACGGTCCCGCCACTGTGAGCAGCGAGCGGCCGGCGCAGCAAGCCACTGTTCCTCGGAATGGGAAGGCAGCCGGTACCGCGATGACCTGCAAGTCAGGAGACCTGCCTCGGGGTATGTAGCTAAATCAACTTGAGGCGAGGGCTCCTCGATGAACAAACTTTCGGCAGTAGTTCTCCTATTTGCGTCCGCTGCCTGCGCCGCGGACATCACCGTTCGCGTCACCGATCCCCGCAACGCCGCTATTCCGGGTGCCAATGTCGTGCTCCTGGCGCGCGATGGCGACCGTCGCGTAGCCACCACGGGGGCCGACGGCTCGGGGCACATCGCGAATCTTGCGGCCGGCCAATATTTTATGGAAGTGGAAGCGCCGGGGTTTGACCGGTCCGCTCCGCAGCCGGTCGATCTGCAAAATGGCCAGCTACTGGATGTCGCCGTCTCACTGGGAGTGGCCGAGGTGCATAGCAGCGTCGTCGTGACCGCCTCCGGCACTCCTCAGACCACCGATGAACTCTCCAAGGCGCTCACGGTGGTCGATAGCGATACCATTGCGCTCCGTGACGAAAAGTCGGTAGGCGAAGCGCTGGATGACGTTCCGGGTCTGCGCGTGCAGCAACTCGGCGGCCCGCTCTCCACGACGTATTTCAAAATCCGCGGCTTGCGCAATCAGGATACCGCCTTGCTGGTGGATGGCCTGCGCCTGCGCGATCCGGCGGGGCCGCAGGGTGATGCTTCCGGCGTGCTCCAAGACCTCGTCATCACCGACACCAACCGCATCGAAGTGCTCCGCGGTGCCGGTTCCTCTCTGTACGGCACCGACGCCACCGGCGGCGTCGTCAACATCGTGACCGGGGAAGGCGGCGGCCGCACCCGCGGTTCCATTTCGGTCGATGGCGGCTCGCTTTCCTCGGTCCGCGCAATGGCCCGCCTCGCCGGCGCTCTCGCGGATGACCGCTTCCAGTACAGCTTCGGTGTCACCCACTGGAACGTAATGAGCGGAGTGGATGGCGACAGTCCCGCCCGCAATACCAGCGGCCAGGGCCAGGCAACCTGGCGCCTGTCCCGCATCGCGTCGCTTACCGCCCGTATCTACTCGGGCGATACCTTCGGCTTTCTGCGCCTCTCGCCTATTCCGGTCGGCAACCTGCCGGCGACCGGCATCGTGAATGCGGTTGCGGTTTCCCTTTCTCAGCAGCACCTCTATGAGACTGGAATCCCGCTTTCCCAGCTTGCGCTCGGCCACGCCACCTTTCTGCCCGACGCCTTCGATCCCGATAGCACCCGAGCCGGCCACTTCTTTACCGGCGCCGTGACCTTCACAGTACGCCCCTCGGATCGGTTGGCCTTCACCACCCAATTCCAGCACCTCAGCACCACGCGGAATTATGGCGATGGCCCGGCGGGCCCGGATTATCAGCCTACCGGCACCAATATCTCCACCTATGAGGGCAACATCGATACGGCCAATGCGCGTTTCGATTTCTCGCTCGGCCGCTTTCAGCGCCTCGATGCCGGCTACGAGTTCGAACACGAGGAGTTCCAGAACCGGCTGCTTCCTCCGCCGCCCGACGCCGGCTTTTTCACCGGCGTGAGCCAGCGCAGTCATGCCCTCTTCGCGCAGGACCAGTTCCGCTTTCTCGACGGCCGCCTGCAGATCGCGGCGGCCTACCGCGCGCAGTTCTTCTCTTTAGATGCGCCGCAGTTCCAGCCCGTCAGCGGCGCTCCCTTCGCTGGGAAATTCTTTTCCGCTCCGCCCACCGCGCAAACCGGCGATCTCTCGGCCGCATACACTTTCCGCAAAACCGGCACCAAGCTGCGCGCGCACGCCGGACGCGCTTACCGTGCGCCCTCCTTGTATGAACGGTTCGGGGCATATTTCTATGCCTCCAGCTACTCGCTCTACGGCGACCCCGGTTTGCGGCCCGATCGCGCCAACTCCATCGATGGGGGCGTCGACCAGACCCTTTGGAACGCGCGGGTCCGCCTCTCCGCCACTTATTTCTATACGCGCCTGAACGAGGTAATCATTTTCGACGGCACAGTCACTCCCGCCACCGATCCCCTTGGCCGTTACGGCGGCTATCGCAATGCAGGCGGCGGCTTGGCCCGCGGCATCGAATTCAGCTCGGCCATCGCAGCCACGCGCTCCTTCGAACTGAGGGGGGCTTACACCTACACCTACACCGACGCCCGCCAGGAAGCGGCGCTCGCGCCGGGCGTGTGGCAGACCTACCAGATTCCCAAGAACCAGTATTCCTTCTCCGCCACCCAGCGCTTCACACCCCGTCTGATCGGCTTCTTCGCATATACCGGATCCACCAGCTATCTGAGTCCGGTATACGGCCAGCCCTTCCGTTTCGGTGGGCCCTCCCGCGCGCGTGCGGGCATTTCCTACCGCCGCCCATTGAGCGAATTCCGCGCCCTGCGCTTCTATCAGAGCGTGGATAACTTGTTCAACCAGACGTATTTCGAAGATGGCTTCCGCACCCCGGGAATCACTTCCACCAGCGGAATCCAGTTCGAATTTTGAGGTCCTGCCAGCTACTCCAGCAGCCGGACTGCGAAGTACATTCCGCCGAAGATGAGCACAGAGAAGATTGCGACCGCGAACCAGCGCACCATTCGCTCGCTGTTGCTGACCTGCAAGTGCTCGTCATGTTTGATCTGCTCTGCCAGACTATCGAACATACAAGCCTCCTCAAATATAGGATATTAACAGGCCTTTAACTCCTATAGGGATTGTGCCACGGCGAAATCGCACTTGCAAGCGCCTCTTTAGGGCTACAGTTGCTACGCTGGGCTTTAGGATGCGTCTGGTAGTTTCGGCTCTCGCTGTTTGGTCCGTGTTCGCTGCCAACCTAGAATACCGCCAGGCCCTTCCGGGTTATCGTTATCAATTCCCGCGCGACCACTTCGATCACCCCGATTTCCGCACAGAATGGTGGTATTACACCGGGAACGTCAAGTCCTCGGCCGGCCACCGCTACGGCTTCGAGCTGGTCTTCTTCCGCCAGGGAGAACGGCGCGGCCCCAGCGACAATCCGTCGGCGTGGCGGGCAGATGACTATTACCTGGCGCATCTCGCTCTGACCGATATCGATAGCAAACAGTACCGTTATGACACGCGTCTGAATCGCGCAGGACCCGGGATCGCCGGCATCAGCTTCGAGCAGGGGCGCATCTGGAACGGTAATTGGCAGTCGCTGTGGGACAAAACCTCTAGCGCCCAGACCCTTACCGCGGTTGCTGAGGGCATTCGCTTCGACCTGCGCCTTACGCCACGCAAACCGCCCGTCATTCATGGCGAAAATGGCGTCAGCCAGAAATCGCACGGTTCCGGCCAAGCGTCGTATTACGTCTCCTTTACGCGTTTGGCAGTCGCAGGCATGCTCAACGGCAGTCAGGTCAGCGGCACCGCCTGGATGGACCACGAATGGTTCACCAACCAGCTCGCTCCCAATCAGATCGGCTGGGATTGGTTCAGCGTCCAACTCGACAACAACGCCGACTTCATGCTGTTCCAGCTTCGCCATCCGGATGGCAGCATCGATCCATATTCCTCCGGGACCTATGTCGATGCGGCGGGCCGCGCCACGCACCTGCGCCGCAGCGACTTTAGCCTCGATCCGTTACAGTACTGGACCAGCCCCAAAAGCCACGCGCGCTATCCCATCCGCTGGCGTATCACGATTCCATCGCTCAAAGTCTCGCTCGAATGCACCGCCTCCCTGACGGATCAGGAACTGATTTCCGAAGACGCCGCCTCCCCAACCTATTGGGAGGGTGCCGTTACTTACACCGGCTCGGCTACCGGTGTGGGCTATCTGGAGATGACCGGCTATGCCAAGCCTGTGCATTTGTGATCAAATGGCGCTATATGAAAGTTTCCGAGGGAAAGCTGCGCCGTCTGAAGGCGCTTTCGAACGATCGTGGGATCATCGCCGCCGCCGCGATGGACCAGCGCGGCAGCCTGCAAAAGTCGCTTGCCGGCGCGCGCGGCATCGATTCCAAGCAGATCACGCACCAGATGATGAGCGAGTTCAAAACCATCGTCACGCGCGTGTTGACGCCGCATGCCAGTGCCATTCTCCTCGATCCCGAATACGGGCTGGAAGCGGCCTCCGCGCGCTCGAAGAATGCCGGCCTGCTGCTGGCTTACGAGCTTTCCGGCTATGACAATACCCAACCGGGCCGCCTTCCCGATCTGTTGCCGCACGTCTCCGCGAAGCGCATCGTCGATTGGGGCGCCGACGCCGTCAAGATCCTGATCTACTACACGCCGTTTGAAGACGCTTCCATCAACGATATAAAGCATGCCTTCATCGAGCGCATCGGCGCCGAGTGCGAAGCCAACGAAATCCCCTTCTTCCTGGAGTTCGTCGGCTACGATCCCAAGGGCGGCGATGAGAAAGGCCTCGAGTTCGCCAAACTCAAGCCTCAAGTCGTCAAGAAGAGCATGGAGGAGTTCTCCAAGCCGCAGTACAAGGTAGACGTGCTCAAGGTGGAAGTCCCCATCAACGCCGAATTTGTGGAAGGCAGCAGTGTCTACAAGGGCCAGAAAGCGTACAGCCGCGACGAAGCGCTCAAGCACTTCCGCGAGGCCGCTGCCGTTGCTGCCAAGCCGTTCATCTATCTGAGCGCCGGTGTGAGCAATGCGCAGTTTACGGAGTCGTTGAAAATGGCCGCCGAAGCCGGCACCGACTTTTCCGGTGTGCTCTGTGGACGCGCCACCTGGAAAGAGGGCATGCCAATCTATGCCAAACAAGGCGCAACGGCCCTCGAAGAATGGCTGCAGAGGGAAGGTGTCAAGAACATCAACGCGGTAAACGATTCGCTTCGTGCCGCCACTCCCTGGTACGCCAAGATGGGCGTCGCCGTTCCGGCATAAGAGTTTTGTAGGGCCGGCCCTTCCGGGCTGCCGCCGGCTTTCTGGCCGGCGCTTCTGGGGGCCTCTGCTTACCGTTACTTAATCACATAGGCCGGCCCCACCGAGAGCACGGCGATTCCGCCGGCCAGCAGTAGTAGCATCAAGCGCCCGAAGAGTTTCACTTTGCCATCGCCGGCGCGGAACTCTTTCCATACGAACATTCCCCAGAACGCTGCCAGCAGCACGGCGCTCTGGCTAAGTGCGTTGGCGGTCCCCGGATTCGGGTGCGCCTGCTCGGGTAACGCGGCGGCCACCAGCGCGGCTACCAGCCCGGCTCCCCAGATCGCGCCGCCCAGCAGGCCCAAGAGATGCTCCCTGGGCTCGCTATGGAAGAAGTCCAGAATCTCCAGCGGCTCACCCTCCACAGGCAGGTTCATCAGAAACAAGTCGAACAGCAGCGTGGAGAGAGTCGTGCCCACCACGAACAGAAATGCGATGGAGTAGGGGCCCAGGCCGGTCTCCCCCGCCCGCGCCCGGTCGAGCAACGGCTCAAAGGAGCCAAGGATCAACCCGCTCACCACCGCCAGGATGGCGGCTTTCCCCGTGAATGGCCGCCGCGTGCTCTTGGCCTTCCCGGCACGCGCCACTTCTTCGTGTTTCATGAGTATGAAGCTGCGGTGAATCAAGGCTGCGGCCACCGCTGCCCCGATTAACATGGCGCCGCCCATAATCACAAACGTTAGCGGCATGGGCTGGCGGATCGCGTACCGGATAATGGTGCTCTCGATCAACGCCACGCCCAGGCAGATGGGAAACGCCACCGCCATGCCGCCAATCGACATGGTGGCCACCAGCAGCAGGTTGCCTAAATTAAAAATAGCGCCGGCGATCAGGCTGTACAGCCACGCCTTTTTCGCGGCGATGCTGATATCGTCGCGAAACGAAAAGCCGTCGTAGCCCAGGCTGCCGAAGGTGAGCGCCAGAATCAACACCACCACCAGCCCTCCGATCGCCCAGTCAAAATAGTAGAGCTCATAGCGCCACTTGCCTGCGAGCTTATACGTGTTCGCCCAGGATCCCAGGCACACTAGCGATACGATCAACACCAGAAGTGCGGTAACGGCATTCTGCGGCAGGATCATCGATTTTGGTTCCGGAAAGGTGAGAGTACAACGGGCGATAAAGACGGGTCAACCGGCGCCACATAAGGCGGCTCCCCGGTCGGCTGCCGGACGGCCAGCGGTTTGGGGTTGTTGGCGCAATCGGGTAGGGGAATTGCCGAGTAAAAATTGAGTCCGTAGCGCCAATCGCGGTGAATGTCCTCCACGCAGACATCCGCCGCGCGCGCGGCGATTCCGCTCCATAGCTGCCGCGCCGAAGCCAGCCGGTTGACCTCGGGTAAAGCGGCTACCTTCAGGTAAACGATCCCTGCGGTGGCACACGCTGCCAGCACCGCTGCAGCGGCCAACGGCTTCCGCCGGAACGGCGCGAGGAAGAGAAACACGGCCACAGCAACCGGCAGCAGCCCGGCCCAGCCAACCGCAGCTTTCGGTGCGCGCGAAAGCCCCTCCGCCACGGCTATCGGCAGCATTCGCGCGGCAATTGGATAGCTCACCAGCAGCAAACCACTGATTGCTAACCACGGCCGCACGTCCTCCAGTTCGGCCAGCTCGATCCCGATGAGTGCCGCCGCGGCCGGAACCAGGGGCAGCACATACCCCGGCAGCTTGTTCGATGCCGCCGAAAAGAATACGAGCCCGAACAGCAGCCACGCCAACAGGAACACGCGCCGCAGGTCGTGCCATTGCCCGCGCCGGGCCAGCAAAACCGCCAATGGCGTCCAGGGAAGCAGCCCGGCCAGAAACACCGGCAGATAAAACCACCAGGGCTGCCCGTGTTGCAACGCCCCGGAATAAAACCGCGCGATCGTCTGCTGCCAGAAAAAGACATCGAGGAATGCCCAGCCGTTGCGGGCATAGCACAGCGCATACCAAGGCAAGGCCACCGCAAAGAACGGCACGATCACCCGCCACCGCAAGAGATCGCGCCATCGGCCGCGCACAACCGCGATGCCAAACAGCGGTAGAGCAAGCACCAGCGGCACCAGTCCCTTGGCCAATACCGCCATCCCTAAAAGCGCCGACGCCAGCGGCAACCACCGGGCATCACCCTTGCCAATCCAGGGCAGAGCCAGCAGCATGGCGGCCGAAAATGCCGCAGTCAGCGGGAGGTCGGTGACCCCGATCTGGCTATACGCGACCCAACCCGTGCTGGTGCTCAGGATTAACGTGGCCAACCAAGCTGCGCTGCAGCCGAACTCCTTGCGCAACAGCCACCAGTAGAACCCCAGAAAGAGCAACGCCAAAACCGCCACAGGCAGGCGCGCCGCCCATTCCGGCCCCAGCCCCGCGCGGAATCCGGCAGCCATCATCCAGTACAGCAGCGCCGGTTTTTCGAACCATGGCTCGCCCCACAGGCGTGGCGTCACCCAGTCACCCGAAGTGGCCATTTGGCGCCCGACTGAGGCATAGCGAGGTTCATCCGGACCCACCAATCCGGTGGCGCCCAGTTGATAGAAGTAAAGAAAGTATGCCAGGAGCAACGCCAACCACAGCAAACGCGGGATCTTCCGAAGCGCCAAAGCCCATTATAGGGGCGAGACATACACCGGACACGCGGCGTTAGCCGCGTCCTCTCGCCGGCCAAGCCCCCCTTGTAACGAATCTGTCCCCAAGGCCGTTCCAGTACAATAGGTGGATATGTTGCGATCGCTTGTCTGCTCTGCGGCGGCCGTTCTGTTTGTAGCGGGTCTTGGCCAGGCTCAAAAGAAATCGGCTCTGGACAAACCTACCCTGGAAGCCTATGTGCGCCACCTTTACGTGATGGACCCCAAAGTCAATGTGCAGGTGGGCGATCCCAAGCCCTCCGACTTGCCCGGGTTCGTCTCGGTCACCGTTAGCGCCTCTATTGAAACCGCCCACCAGGATTTCGAGTTCCTGGTCTCTAAAGACGGATCCAAAATCGTGCAGGGGCAGGTCTTCGATGCCGCTGAGAATCCCTTCAAGAAGGATCTGGATAAGTTGAAGACCGACGGTTCCCCGAATTTTGGCACGCAGGGCGCGCCGGTCGTGATCGTCGAATTCAGCGATTTCGAGTGCCCCTTCTGCCAGAAGGAAGCTGGCGTGCTTCGGGAAAACCTGGTCTCTTCCTATCCCAAGCAGGTGCATTTCTACTTCAAGGAATTTCCGCTAACCACGCTCCACCCTTGGGCCAAATCCGCGGCCATCGCTTCGCGCTGCGCGTTCCGCCAGAACGGCGATGAGTTCTGGAAGTTCCACGACTGGGTCTTCCAGCATCAGAACGATATCAACCCGGACACCTTCAAAGACAAGATGCAGGAATGGGCAAAGGGCGAGAAGGCCATCAACGCCGATCAGTTTGCCAGTTGCGTCGAGACCAAGGCTACCGAAGCCGAGGTGGACAAAGATATCGCCCAAGGGCACGCGCTGGGCGTCGATTCCACGCCGACCTTGTTCATCAACGGCCGCCGCATCGCCTCCGCCGCCGAATGGCCCACCCTCAAAGCCATCATCGACTACGAAATCGAATACCAGAAGACCGCCAAAAACGCCGGTGAGGATTGTGGCTGTACCATCAAGCTGAATCTGCCTGTCGGGCAGGAAGCGGGGCAGGCCCCCATCGGCTCGCCGCTGGGCGGAGCCAACAAGTAACGCCCGCAAGCCGTGGGGAATTCAGCGATGAAATCCTGGAAGTATGTGCTGTTGCCGGTCGCCGGCTGCTTGGCTTGGGCCGCCTTCGGCGCCACCGCCGCGATCGATCCCACAACCTATTTGGACAACATCAAGTTCCTGGCTTCCAAAGAGCTCAAAGGACGCGCCACCGGCAGCCCGGAACTCGAAAAAGCCGCCGCGTACATTGCTGGCAAATTTCGCGACTTCGGTCTCAAGCCTCCCGATGGCAAAAACTACTACCAGGCCTTCCCCGTGACCACCAACGCCCGTCTGGGAAAAGCGAACCGCTTCCATTTCATCGAATCGGGGCGCTCCGTCCTACTCCATTTTCCCGAGGATTTCGTCCCCTTCAATTTCTCCTCCGCGGGCAAGTTGAGCGGCCCCGTCGTTTTCGTCGGCTACGGCATCACGGCGCCGGAATACAACTACGACGATTATGCCGGCGTCGATGTAAAAGGCAAGATCGTCCTCATGCTGCGGCATGAACCGCAGGAATTTGACGAAAAGAGCGTTTTCGCCGGCAAGAACTATACCGAGCATTCGCAGTTCGCTTTCAAAGCAAGCAATGCTAAGCTTCACGGCGCCGTAGGTGTCATCCTGATCGGCGACCGCCCCAACCATAAGACCGACGCCGATACATTGGAGCATTTCGGAGGAACCGAAGGCCCCGCCGAGGCCGGAATTCCTTTCCTGCAGGTCAAGGAAGACAAAGTCGATTCCTGGTTCATGGATGCCGGCAAGCGGCTGGACACCATCGTCTCCGATATCGATGCCGGCCTGAAACCCGAATCGTTCGCGTTCCCCGATTCGATCAAGGTCGATGCCAACCTCGATATAGAGCGCGCCGTCAAGACCGTGCACAACGTGGCCGGTTATCTTCCCGGCGACACCGACGAGTACGTCATTATCGGCGCGCATTACGATCACCTTGGTTTGGGCGAGCAGTTCGCGCTCGATCCCGACCAGGCGGGCACCATCCACCCTGGCGCCGACGATAACGCTTCCGGCACCTCCGGCGTGATCGAGCTGGCACGCTGGTTCTCCACCCAGCCCAAACAGAAACGCGGCATCCTGTTCCTGACGTTCGCGGGCGAGGAACTGGGCCTGCTGGGTTCCACGTACTATGCCGATCACCCCGAGTTTCCGCTCGGCAAAGCCATCGCCATGATCAACCTGGATATGATCGGCCGCGTCCGCAACGGCAAAGTGTATGTCGGGGGCGCCGGCACTGGCTCGAATTTCAAGAGCCTGCTCGACCGCGAGACGCCCAAGTTCGGTCTGCAGGTGGATTATTCCGATACCTCCGGCTACGGATCGAGCGATCACACTTCGTTCACCGCCAAACAGGTCCCCGTGCTGTTCTTTTTTTCCGGCCTGCACGGCGACTATCACAAGGCCACCGATACCTGGGACAAGATCGACGCGCCGCAAGCCGCCAAGCTGCTGCAGTTAGTGGCGGATCTTGCTGACAATTTGCGCGAAGCCAACGGCCGCCCCGAGTATTTGCGGGTAGCGCCTCCGCACGGTTCCGAAGGCCCCGACAGCTCCGTCGGTGGCGGGTCGGGCTACGGCCCCTACTTCGGTTCGGTTCCCGATTTCGGCGAGGGCGTCAAAGGGGTGAAGTTCTCCGACGTGACCCCCGCTTCCCCGGCCGCCAAGGCCGGTTTGAAAGCCAACGATGTGATGACCGAATTCGACGGCAAGCCCATCCAGAACCTTTACGATTTCACTTACGCTCTGCGCGCCAAAAAACCGGGCGACGTAGTCAAGGTTAAGGTCCTCCGCGACGGCAAGCCCATCGAAGCCACGGTGACCCTGACCCAGCGCCACTGAAAATGAGGCGATTTCTTCTACACTTGCTGGGGCAGGCTTTCAGCCGGCGGGCCGGATTTCATCTGGCCCCGCGGCCGCAGGCCGGCGCGTTTCCCTCTGCCCCCTCCGCGCCCTCAAGTTTTGACGTTGATTTCCTCTTTACTCTGCGTCTCCGCGCCTCTGCGGTAATATTCCCTTAGCCACAACCTCGCCTCCATGGACACCAAGATCCTCAAGCAAATGCGCTCCGACTGGGACGGCCGGGCCAAAGAGAACGCGCAATACTACGTCCAGAACGCCACCACCGAATGGGACCGCCGCGAGTTCTTCCGCTCCGGTGAAATCAACGTCGCTAACGAAGTGATGACCGACATGGTCTCGATCTGCGGTGGCGAGCGCTCCCCGCTGGATCTCCGCATGCTCGAAATCGGCTGCGGCGTCGGCCGCATGACACGCATGTTGGCGCGCATCTTCGGCCATGTCACGGGCGTGGATGTGAGCGAGGAAATGATCCGCCAGGCTCGCCAGAACACCGCCGACCTGGACAACGTCGATCTGATCACCGGCGACGGCTGCACGCTCCCTGGCGTGCCGGATTCCTGCTGTGATTTCGCCTTCTCATTTATCGTGTTTCAGCACATCCCCAGTTACGACGTGATCGCGTCCTATTGCAAGGAAGTCTATCGCGTGCTGAAGCCGGGCGGCCTGTTCAAATTCCAGGTGCAAGGCTGCACCGACATTCCCAAGAACAAGCTGGACACCTGGATCGGCTATCCCATTTCCCAACGCGAAGCGGTTGTCCTCTCCGAACAATCCGGCTTCGATATCGAGCGTGAAGACGGCGCCGGCACGCAATACTACTGGCTCTGGTTCCGAAAATTAGCGGACGCAAAGAGACCCAGTGAACCGCGACTGTCCTGAACGGAGATCCATTTTAGGAGACCGTTTGTGGGGCGGTCCTTTAAGGCCGCCGCCGGCAATCCTGCCGGCGCTTCCGGCATCTTCCCGTTCAGTCCGGTCATGAACCGCTGGCGCTACTGAGACCGCAATAGGATCGATTTCGATCAAGACGCTCTCAGGCATGAGTTGCCCGTCGCGAAGCGGTTGTTTTGTCCGAGCAATCCAGCTTCTATATCGAGCGTGAAGGCGGCGCCGGCGCAACACTACTCGCTCTGGTTCCGAAAATTGGCGGACGCCCACTACACGTAACCGAGCCGCGACCGCCAGGGAGCGGTTGCGTTTGCGCGTGATAAGATGATGGCCGAAAAGGAGTTGGAGGCCATCAATGGAATTGCCGGATACCGCCGTGAAAACAAATGCAGCCGAATTTGAATGGCCGGCGGGAGGGCTGGATTTCCTTTGGTTGGAACTGACCGGCAAGTGCAACCTGGCCTGCGTCCACTGCTACGCGGAATCTCATCCGCTGCGGCCGATGTATGAACGAATGCACCCGGAAGACTGGAAGCGCGTGTTGGCGGAAGCATTCGCGGCGGGCTGCCGTAACGTGCAATTCATCGGCGGTGAGCCCACTATCTACCCGCACCTCGCCAGCCTCATCCAGTTCAGCCGCATGCTGGGATACGAATTCGTCGAGGTGTTCACCAACGGCACGGTCTTCACGGAACCTCTGCGGCGCGCATTCCAGCAGTTTCGCGTGAGCCTGGCGTTCTCCATCTACGGAGACACCGCGGCGGTACACGATTCGGTTACGCAATCGCCGGGCAGCTTCGCGAAATCCATGGAGAGTATTCGCTGGGCCGTCGAAAACGAACTGCCGGTGCGAGTGGGAATCGTAGAGACGCCACAGAATGCGCAATCCGTCGAGAGCACGCGGCGATTCTTCGAGCAAATCGGTGTCCGGGAAGTGGGCGTCGATCGCACGCGCGGCATCGGCCGTGGGACAGTGGCGATTCGAGGCTCTTCAGATTTCGACGAACTCTGCGGCAATTGCTGGAAGGGCAAGCTGTGCGTCGGGCCGGGTGGAGATATGTATCCTTGCGTGTTTTCGCGATCGTGGAAGATCGGCTCGGCAGCGGAAGGCGTAAGAGCAGCGATCGAAGGGCGTCCGCTCGCCGATTTCCGCGCTAGACTGCGGCGGAAAGTGGAGCGAGAGCTCGTAAATTGCGTCCCGGCAAGATACCCGGTGGACCCCGGATGCCAGCCGGACCGCCAATGCAATCCGGGGAAGAGCAGTATGCCCGGGCATGCTGGAAAATGCAACCCACACGTGGACAAGTGCATTCCCGCCAAAGATGCCCGCTAAGGCACGCGCATGAAATTTGGCCGACTCCTTCTGTATGTGGCCACCCTTGTAGTGGCGGTTTTGCTCATCCGTGCGGGCTGGGTTTTTCTGGGCGCGTGGGTTACCAACGAGCCCTGGGTGGCGCACATATGGGACAAGCTGCGGTATCAATTGCGCCAGGAGTGGTTTGCGGTTACCCTGTTTATCGCTGTCTACATCGTCGCGTTCATAGTGGCCCGCTGGCACCTGATCGCGTGGCCCACGCGACTGACATTGCACGAGCAGATCGGCGCAGCCAAGTTGCGTCTCAATATGGAACCTCGTGGCGATGCCGAACAGCAGCGCAAGATCGTCGAGTTAACCAACGTGCTCACCAAGGCATCCACGCGCATGGACCAGGTCGGGTTCTGGGGGCGTATTCTGTGGACGCACGGCCAGGAAATGGCGAACACGCATCATGTCGGTGAAGTGATTCGCGAGCTCAGCGTTCTCCAGGCAGATCCGCGAATCCGGGCGCGGCTGGAGAGTGCCGAACTGCAGCTTCGCGAAATCCCCACTAAGAATGCCGGAGCCCTGGCCGATTTGATCAAGCATGAATTGACCGTTACCCCGGCCGACGAAACCCGGTTGCGCGCGGTGCTTTACGAAGCTCTGGGGACGATCCAGGCGCGGGACGATAGCGACTACGATACGCTGCTGACCTGGCACAACAAGGTCCTCTGGCTGACGGGCGTTGGGCTTCTCCTACTCATCTCTTTGGAGGCTATGAGACGAGGTGGCGCCAACCTGTTCGCCGCGGGGGCGACGGGAGGATTTCTCAGCCGCCTCATGCGTACGCTGAAGCGCGACAACGTTCCCGCCGATTACGGGGCTTATTGGACCACCCTCTTTTTGAGCCCGTTGGTGGGTGCGCTGGCCGGCTGGACAGGAATTCTGCTGATCGAACTAGGAACCAAGTTCGAGGTTTTGGGACCGCTGTTCGGCGGCTTCTTCGTCGGAAGCCAGTCCGGCTTCACCTTGGGCCTGGCTTTTATGCTGGGATTTTCCGAACGGCTCTTCGACGAAATCCTGGCGCCGCTTGAGAAAAGGATCGCGGACAAGGCTCAGGCCAGCAGCAGTTCCTCCTCCAGTAGCGCCCGGCCGGGTAGTTCTTCCTCCAGCAGTTCGTCCTCGGGTAGTTCTTTGTCCGGCAGATCCTCTTCCAGCAGTTCGTCTTCGAGCAGTTCGTCGCATCGCGGGTCAACCGGGCCGGCCGCCGGTTCTTCTTCCAGCCCGCATCCATCGTCCTCCAGTTCGAGCGGCAGCCACTAGCGTCTGTGAAGAAACTGATCTTGAGGAGCTTTCAATCGCCGGGAGACGTGGTCATGCTCACCGCGGCCGTGCGCGACCTGCACCGCTGCTATCCGGAGATGTTCCTTACCGACGTGCGCACCGCGTGCCCCGAGCTTTGGGAAAACAACCCCTATCTCACGCCCTTAAGCGAGCAGGATCCGAAGACCGAGGTCATCGACTGCCAATATCCGCTGATCCATCGGAGCAACCAGGAGCCATACCATTTCCTCCACGGCTATATCGAATTCCTAAACGAGCGGCTGCAACTGCGCATTAGGCCCACCGCGTTCAAGGGCGACATACACATCTCGGCGCTGGAAAAGTCGTGGTATTCACAGGTCGAGGAAGTCACCGGCGCAAACGCGCCCTTCTGGATCATCGCCGCCGGCGGGAAATACGACTTCACAATCAAATGGTGGGACATCCGGCGCTATCAGCGCGTGGTGGATCACTTCCGGGGAAAGATTCTGTTCGTGCAAGCCGGCGAGAGCGGCCATTACCACCCACCCATCGAGGGCGTGCTCGATCTGCGCGGTAAGACGGATCTGCGCCAACTGGTCCGCCTGGTCTATCATTCGCAAGGCATATTGTGCGGTGTCACGCTGTTGATGCACCTGGCCGCGGCGGTGGAAGTGAAGCCTGGGATGCCGCAAAACCGGCCGTGTGTAGTGGTCGCCGGGGGACGCGAGCCGCCGCACTGGGAAGCGTATCCGCATCACCAGTTCCTCCACACGGTGGGCGCTCTGCCCTGCTGCGATTCCGGCGGATGCTGGAAATCGCGGACCGAGCCTCTGGGCGATGGCAGCGAGCAAGACCTGCCGGAAAATCTCTGCGTGGATGTGGTGGGAAACCTGCCCCACTGCATGGACCTGATTACCGCCGCCGACGTCATTCGCCGCATTGAGAGCTACTTCGATGGCGGCGCGGTGCGCTATCTCGACGGCGCGCGGTAACCGGAACTTCCGCCCAGCCTCCGGTGTCTATGCAGTTGGAAGGCGCCCACCAGATCTCAAAAACATGCCCACGTGAGCATGTTTTCAAGCCGTGCCGCTGGAGAGCGGTCTACGGAACTCGCCAATCAGGAGGCTGTATGTTTGAACAAGCTGTGTTGGATGCGCGTCCCTCGGCTACCCGCTTCTGGGCAGCGGCCCTTGGAATTACGGGTCAGTTATTGTTGGTCACCGGTACCTTCGTTGCTCCATTAATTTGGCCGCAATTGCTGCCGCGCGCGGCTAAGCTCACCTGGATTCTACTGCCCGCGCCTCCGCAGCCAGTGGCGAAGACTCCGCCGCCTCCGCACGTTCGGCCGGCGACGGTGCCCTGGCAAATGATCGGCACGGCGCTCTTCCAGCCCAGAGCGATTCCGGACCGAATCGCACTGATCGATGACCCGCCCGGGGCCTTGCCCGCCGCCGAGACCGGCGTGGCCTCGCCCGGTGACCTGGCCCGGGTTGCCGTGGGCGTGTTGGATTCCGTAATGCGGCTGGCGCCGCCCGCGCGGCCACCCGAGCCCGCCGTCGCGCAACCAGCCAAGCCCAAGCCCAAGGACGTGCTAAGAGTACCCATCAGCTCGGTACAGATGGCGCGCCTCGTTCATCGCGTCGAACCGGTTTATCCTGCGATCGCGCGCCAGGCGCGCATCTCGGGCACGGTGGAGCTTACTGGCGTCATCGGTATCGACGGCCGCATACGCGAACTGCGAGTCCTGAAGGGCCATCCGTATCTGGCCAATGCGGCTTTGGAAGCGGTGCGCCGGTGGGTATACGAGCCCACCATCCTGAACGGCGAGCCTGTGGAGGTGATCGCCCCAATCACCGTGAATTTCCGCCTGAACTGACGCGCATCCAGGCGGGCTTCTGCTTCTTCACTTTGCGGAAGATGGGACAATCAGCATCGTGCGCGCCCGGGAGATAGCCAGTCGAGAGCAGAAATTCCCTGACGATCTCACCGCCGGTGAAGCGGAAGGTTTTCTGAAACAGCTTCACCCATTGGGCGCATTCGAGCGGGTGGTGACGGTCGAGCCAATTGGCGAATGAGCCGTAAGACTCGCGGATTTCCCGCAGCCGCTTCGCGTTCTCGATCGCGGCCTCGATCTTAAGACGGTTGCGAATGATGCCGACATCGGCCATAAGGCGCGCCCGGTCGCGATCGGTGAACCGCGCGATGCGGTCGATATCGTAACCCGCATACGCCCGATGGAAATTCTCCTTCTTGTTGAGGATGGTCGTCCAGCTCAACCCGGCTTGGTTGATTTCGAGCAGCAACCGCCCAAAAAGTTCGGCATCCGTCGCCAGCGGAAAACCGTATTCCGTATCGTGGTAGACGCGGTGCTGCTCGCCAATGCCCTGGCGTACGAGCTCGCAATAAGACACGGTCTCTATTCCTCCTGCCTACGCTATCAACGCAGATAACTATTTTGTTTGGAATCGGAGTTGATCGGCGTTCATCGGTGGCTAACCTTTTTCAGGAATCTCTACGGGCAGTGTATACTGACCCTTCTTTCGGAGCCAACATGAAAACGCTGCTCGCCACCCTGGTTCTCTCGATCTGCTTCGCTATACCCGCCGCCGCGGCGCTGGTGCTTAGCTCCGACGGCACCATGGTCTATGACACCGTCAACAACATCACCTGGCTCGCCGATGCCGATCTGCCAGCTTCCAGCCGGTTCGGCCTGCCGCTGTGTACCGGCTCCAATGCGGAGCCGCAGCCATGTGTGAACGCCAGCGGTTCGATGAATTATCAATCCGCCGCGGCTTGGGTTCAAGCTTTGAATGCCGCCAATTACCTGGGCCAGAGCAATTGGCAACTTCCCACCACGCCGCCCATCGATCGTAACTGTGGAAAGACCGGACCGAACGGCAATTCTTTCGGCTTCGGCTGCACTGCGGGGGCCTACGCCTCCCTGTACAACGCACTCGGCCTCAAGGCGCCCAACACCGCTGTTCCCATTCCGAATAACACGGTAGGCCCGTTCAGCAATTTCCAGCCGTATATCTACTGGTCGCAAACCAGCAATGGCACGCAGGGATACGCTACGTTTTCCTTCGCCACGGGCTTTCACGGCTCCAATACCGGGCCGAACTTCCTTTACGTGCTGCCCATGATCACGGGCAAAATCCCGGGAACTCCGGCTGCCAGCGGCACGGGGCTGCAGGTCAATCCCGGCGGGCAAACCGTCTACGACCCGGCAATCAACGTCACTTGGCTCGCCAACGCCAATCTGGCAGCCAGCAATGCTTTCGGAATGCCGCCGTGCCAGGACCCCACCACGCCTGCCATCTGCGTCGCGGAGGATGGCGCCATGACCTGGGATTCCGCCGGTCAATTCATCAAGAACATGAATGCGGCCGCATATCTGGGCCAGAACAACTGGCAGTTGCCTCCGATTGACCAGAGCTGCAACGGCTTCAACTGCACTTCGGGCAGCAATAGCCCAATGGGCGAACTGTATTACACGCAATTGGGCTTGAGCCGGGGCACGTCCATCGTCGTTCCGCCGAACATTCAGGTAGGCCCGTTCCATCACATCCAGCCGGCCCTCTACTGGAGTTGCGCCGGAGCCACGATCCAGTCTCCCTGCCAGAGCGACGGTCCGGTATTCAACCAGGAGTGGAGCTTCTCATTCGGCAGCGGTTTCGAAGGGACCGACATTCTGCCCAACGACCTTTACGCCACCGCCTATTTCGTGGGCGCCCCGCCTACCGCAGGTCCGGCGCCCGTCCTGACGGACGGCAGCGTCGCTAATGGCGCCACATATATCGGGGGCGGACTGGTGCCGGGCTCGTGGGCTCAGGTGAAAGGAACGAACCTCGCGAACACGACTCATCCGCTCGCGGCCGCGGATCTGAGCGGCAATAACCTGCCCCTCACCATGGCTGGCGCGTCGGTGGTCGTCAACGGCGAGCCCGCGGCCCTGTACTATGTCAGCCCCACGCAGATCGATTTCCAGGTGCCGGCGGGCGTCACGGGGGCCGCCTCGGTGGAAGTGTTCAACAACGGCACGGGTAGCAAAGTTCTGAGCGGCGGCACGATCGCTACCAGCGCGCCGGGCATCTGGCCCATCATCGTTAATGGAACCAATTACGCTGCTGCCGTGCTCCTCGATGGCAAATTCGCCGGCGATCCATCGATCGGCTCCGGTTTTCGTAAGGCAAAACCGGGAGACCAGATTCAGCTTTTCGGTACGGGCTTGGCGCCTTCCCCCGCAGGCGTCCTGATTGCCTCGCCTCAACCCCTCTCCGGTGTCACTGTAACGCTCGGCGGGATCACGATACCAGCCGAGGGCGCGGCATTAGTCGCCCCTGGCGAATTCCAGGTCAATTTCGCGGTCCCGCAGCAGTTCGCCACCATGCCGGAAGGAAACTATGCAGTGACCGTGACGGCGAACGGTGTGGTTTCCCCGTCCACCATTAACTCAATCCCCCCGGGACCTCTGGTGATTCCGGTTCAGCATTGAAGGGACAGGCCCGGAAGCCTGCCCACTCTCGGATGTGCTGCCGAGCGGAATCGCAACGGAGCGGATTCTAAAACTGGAACTGGGCGACGATCTGGCCGGTGCGCGGCGGGGCCGCCACGGTCGAAGTGTTGATCGAGCCAAAGCCGGAAACGATCAGGAAGCCGGGCGAACAGGCTCCGTTGCCGCCGGTCGGCAGCTTACAGGTCGGCGCCGTTTGCGGGCTCGCCGTGCTCGGGTTGTTGAAGTAAGTGCGATTGAAGATATTGGTGAACTCCGCGCGGACGTTCAGCCGCATTTTTTCTCGGATCGGGAACTGGCGGCCAATCCCGAAATTCTCGACGGGCCGGCGCTCGCCGCGGAAATCATTATAGAAACTCGGCCCACCATACTGGCCGGGCAACGGGTTGGTCCATGCGGCCGGGTTCAAAACGAACGCGGTGTTGGGGTCGTAGCAGCGGCAATTGAGATCTTTGAGATACAACGGCTGGCCCGGCACGCGAACCTGATACTGACCGGTCTGGAAAGCGAGATTGTTGATCGTGCCCAGAGCCAGGTTTCCGGGATAGCCGGCTGTATTCGCCGTCGGGGGTGCGAGAGGAATCCCGCTCGCGTAATAGGCAAAGGGGTTGAGGGTCCAGTCGCGCACGACATACGACAGGCCTTTGGGACCCCACTTGGGCAAGGTATAGGTGGTGCCGATGCGCGTCACGAAAGGCTGATCGAGCGAGGAGATCGCTTTGGCCAACCCCCGGTTTTGCACGTCGGGAGTTCCGCCGAAGGTATCCATCGATTTGGACCAGGTGAACCCGAAATTGAATTGCAGGCCGTGTGCGAAACGCTTGTCGGCAGTCAACTGCAGCGAGTTGTACCAGCTATCGCCCAGCGGCGCGTTGACCAAAGGAATCGTGGTGAACTGCGGGAACGGCCGGAGAGACTGAGCTACCGTCTGGGTAAGCGGGAAACCTGCGAATGGAAGCTGATTCTGGAAACGGCCCGCCGCCGCGGAACCGATGGGCGCCAGCAGCGTTGCCAGATCGGCCGGATTGTTTAAGCTGAGCCCGTAATGGCTGAGGATGGAATTGCTCAAGTAGTTATAGTTGGTCAGGGCTGAGCCGAGGTAAGTGGGCCACCAGATCCCCCGGTTGCCGATGTAAGAAGCCTGCAACAGGAGGTCGCGGATCACTTCGCGCTGCACGCTCAAGCTGTATTGATACTGGCGCGCCGGGCGTCCGGCGTTGGGGTCGTAATATTGCGGGCCGGCGCCAGGGATCACTCCGCCAATCGGGTAAAAGCCAGGGTTGAAGTTGGGCCAGGCAATCTGCTGCGCGGTCAAGGGCGCGCCGTTGAGGGTGACGCCTTGTCCCAAAGTCATAATCGGCGCACCCGGATTAGACGGGGGAAAAACGTTATTGGCCGAGGCGTTCCCGCTAGCCGCGCCAAAAACCTGGGCCACGCCCGTGCCCGTATATTCCACTCCGAATCCGCCGCGAATTACCGTCTTATCGGCCACCTGGTAGGCGAAACCGAACCGCGGCCCGAGGCCCCACGGATAGTTATGCGCGAAATTGCAATTGCAGGTTGCCTGGTATTCCACGGCGCCCGGATGTCCACCCGCGGTGGGGTTGGCCAATGTCGTATTCAGATTGGGAGAACGGCCGTACTGCTCCTGATACCACGTGGAATAGTCGTACCGGAGACCGATATCGAGGGTGAGTTTGCGGGTTACCTTCCAACTGTCCTGCGCATAAAAACCCCACTGTTGTTTTCCAAAACGAGTGTTGGCTGGCGGATTGACAGTATAGGAATCTACCGCGCCGAGCAGGAAACTGGCATAGGGAAGACCGATGTGATTGGTGCCGATATTGGCGGTGCTGTTTCCGGTGGAGGTGTTGACCAGGTATGGCATGGCCGTCTGAGCGGGGCTGAAATTGTAAGTGCCCTGCAGCGAATTGATGGCGATGGTGTAACTTCCCATGAACTCGCCATTGCCGCCGAACTTGAAGGTATGGTTGCCTTTGACCCAAGTCAAGCTGGCGATCGCATCGGTAATGTTGTCGGCGTTGTCTGTGCGCCCCGGAGGTCCAATCTGCGGTTCCGCAGGGCTTCCAAACCCTCCCGCAATCGGATCGGAAAGGCCGGCAAAAGCTGGGAAGGTGCCCAACTGGAATGCCTGGCTGCACAACCCGATTCCCTTGCACGCGTCGTAGATCGGCGTAACAGAAGGCCGTCCCAAATAGTTGTTGTCATATCCAGCGCCCAAGTGCAACAAGACGGTGGGCGAGATGGTATGGTCGAAATTCAGGCGCTCCCGATTGGCATAGATGCCGCCACCGAAAGAGTACCCCACCGGTTGTGGCAACCCGTCCTCACCGTAACCCGTCGCGGTGAAAGTACCAGTGCGGCTCCAGAAGAATGAAATTTTGTCGCGAGATCCGATCAACTGATCGGCTTTAACAGACGGCGCCTCGGTATGGCGGGAGACAGGCTCCGTGTTCTGAAAGTTATTCACCACACCCGCCGGATTGCAGGGCAGCCCGACCGCACAGAAGGGCAACGGGAGCATGCTTTGCACTTTGAGAGCTACGGGATCAAAGCGCGAGATGGGGATCATATTGTTGGGAAATGGATTGGTGACAATCTGGCCGTTGGGGGCCACCGATCGCGTGTTGGGATCGTAAATCGTGTTGGCGATGATGGGCCGGCCGAGCGGATCGGTTCCCAGATTCCGCGCCCCTGCGGCGGCAATAGCCGCGCTGAAATCGCCATTGCGGTACGCTGCCGTGGGAATCGAAAAAGCGCCCGGCAGAAAATTCTGGCTGCGTAGGAACTGTTCCCAGCTAAAGAAGAAGAAGGTCTTGTCCTTGCCGTTATAGACCTTCGGAATCCGCACAGGGCCGCCTATCGTGAAGCCGTAATCGTTCTGCCGGATGGTGGGGCGGACGAGATGGCCATTGCCGGAGTTGGTGAACGGCTGGCCGGCATTCAGAAATTCGTTCTGGAAGTATTCGTATCCGCTTCCGTGGTATTGGTTCGTGCCCGATTTCATCGTGACGTTCATGACCGCGCTGCCGGCTTGTCCATATTCCGCCGCGTAGTTGCTGGTCTGAACGGTCCATTCCTGGATCGAATCCATGCCCGGTTGATTCTGCTGGTTAGCGCCCTGGCCCAGAATGTTGGTCCCATCCATGCCTTCGATCAACAACGTCTCCGAGCCGGTCGGCGTGCCATTGATGTGCACTACCGGGCCGGTAAACGGGGGATTGGGCTGGTAGTAAGCACCGGGGAGGAGCGCCACCATGTTGAATGGGTTGCGAATGCCGGAGGAGTTGGAACCGATCGAGAGCAGCGGGAGCGTGTCCATGGTTTCGGTGGCGATGGTGTTGCTGAGCTCACCGCTCTCGGTTTTGAGCAGCGGAGCCTCGGCATTGATCGTGACCGACTCGGTGGCACTGCCCACCTCCAGCGTAGCGTCCACGCGAATGGTCTGCGCCACCTGAACAATCACTCCGGGGCGTGTTAATTTTTTAAATCCTGGTACCGTGACGGTCACTTCGTAAGTTCCGGCCGGCAATTGAGCGATGGTGTAGTTGCCGGTGGACGAGGTCGCTACGGGATAGAGCGCACCGGTTTCCGTATTGCGAGCTTCCACCGTGGCACCCGCCACGACGGCTCCCGCCGGATCCGAAATAGTTCCCGTGATCGTGCCGCGGTCCCCCTGGGCGAACGCTACGGCTAAAGAAAAAAGCGCGCACAGCGCGATTCGAAGACGCATAACCCACCTCCCCAACTTCTCAAATACAAGACACCCTGTCCTGACGGTACTGTGGTGTTTATATATCACAGGAAGGCCGGTCATGTAAATCAGCCATCGGCCGTCAGCAATGAGGAATCAGCATGGGGCCGCGCTGGCCGCGCGTCAGTAGTTCGCAGTCAGCGAGCGCGACCCTATGGCGCGACGGGCAGCCAGATCGCGCTCGAGTGGTACACCGTCTGCGTCGTTTTCACGTAGTCCGCCGGCTTGGCAAAAAAAATGTTGGGCACGTATGTTTGCGGGTTCCGGTCGTACAGCGGGAACCAGCTTGATTGGATCTGCACCATAATGCGGTGGCCCGGCTGAAATACGTGATTGGCGGTCGGCAGCGCAAACCGGTACCGTTGCGGCTTGCCGGCCGGAATGGCTGAGGGGTGCTCGAAACTTTCCCGATACCGCCCCCGGAATATATCCATGGAAACGGCGAGTTGAAAGCCGCCCATCTCTGGCTGCCGCGGCAATTCGTCCGGAAAGACGTCGATCAGCTTTACTACCCAATCGGAATCCGTCCCGGTCGTGGAAGCCAGGAGTTCGGCTATGGGCGCGCCGCTGATGCGCACCGGCTTATCGAGCGCCGCCGTCTCGTAACTCAGAACATCCGGCCGGTCCCCGGCAGAACGCTGGTCGCTCACCAGCCAGGTCCGCCAGCGCTCCGAATCCGGAAAACGTACCGGGCGCGGAAGGTAGGGAACCGGCTTGGAGGGATCGGATACATACGAATCCCCGCCCCCCGTATCGGCCGGCCGGTTGAATCCCAATCCGAAGCCCGCCTGCAGGTACAGCGGCTGCAACGGCGCGCCGCACCCCTGTTCGCAGGCCAGCGGCCACTTCTGCAAGCGGTCCCAGTGGTCCTCGCCCGTGTTGTATATGAATACCGGCGGCGTCTCGGATTTCGGCGCCCCCGGCTTCAGGTATTGGTCGAAAAACGGCCGCAGCACTTCCCGCCGGAACTGCCGCGTGGTGTCGCCCTCCCATTTGAGCGGCCCCAGGCTGTAGCCCTGCGTGTTCACCTGGCTGTGCCGCCACGGCCCCATCACCAGATAATTGTGGTCCGCTTGCCCCTTCGCCTTCAGCGCCAAATAGCAGTGGATCGCGCCCCACATGTCCTCCTGGTCCCACAATCCCTGCAGCCACATGGTAGGCACCTGCGAAGGATGCTCCGCCACCAACCTGTCGAGCGCCTGCCCCTGCCAGAACGCGTCATAGGCGGGATGTTCCAGAACTTTTTGCGTCCAGGGCAACTGATCCAGCCCGTGGGCGCGGATGTAGTCTCCGGTCGATCCGGCGCGGCGGAACGCTTCGTAGTCGTCGTAGGCGCTGCGCGGCACCATCTCGCCTTCGTCTTTCTTGGTGGTCTGCTGAGTGAAGTAGTCCAGGTTGGTATTGCGGAAGGCGCCATAGTGGAACCAGTCGTCACCCATCCAGCCGTCCACCATCGGGCTCTCCGGCGCGGCAACTTTCAGCGCGGGATGCGGGCCAAGCAGCGCCATTACCACCGTGAAGCCCTCGTACGAGGAGCCGATCATCCCCACGCGCCCGTTGGATTCGGGCGTGTTTTTCACCAGCCAGTCGATCGTGTCATATGCGTCGGTCACGTGGTCGGTCTGCGTCGGATTTAAGGGACCGCGCACCGGCCGCGTCATGACGTATTCGCCTTCGGATTTATACTTTCCGCGGACATCCTGGTAGACCCGGATATACCCACCCTCTACGAATACATCGTCCCCCTCCGGCACCACTGCCAGCATGTGCCCACTTACGTTCCGCTGCAGCCGTTTCGAGGCATTGTATGGCGTTCGGGTTAGCAGGATGGGGGCGTTGGACGCGCCTTTCGGAATGAGAATCACCGTATGCAGCCGGACGCCGTCGCGCATCGGAATCATGACTTCGCGCTTCACGAAATCGAATTCGGTCGCCGGAGGCGTGAAGTTCTTAGGAATATCCGATTGCTGGGGCGTCGCGCCGCCGGCCGCCAAAATCCCTAACGCCAATGCGCCCAGCACCCGCTGTCCAAAACAGTAATTCTCCACTGACCACATGACACGATTCTAGACCTGTATCGGGCAGACTTCAGGCCCGCCGTATTTCCATGCGGCGACGCGCTCTGGTGACAACACTTCACCAAAAAGGAAACCGAGCCGTCAGGCGAGGTGTACCGAATCACTTTTGACTTTTGCCTTTTGCCTTTTGACTTTTGCCCTTTGCCCTTTGACTTTTCGTTTTTTCCTTCCACACGCACTCCCCCCGAAGCGTCGCAGCCTCCCATTTTTTCCAAGGTAAAATGTCGCTTGACGCCTAAGATCCACCAACAGGCTTATTCGCGAAGCGATGTCCGGCGCCAGTTCGCGCTCAGCGAGCGCGACCTGCGAAGCTGGGAGCGCGAAGCGCTCTTAGCCCCGGCGGACTCGTATTCTTTCTCCGACCTCATCGCCATCCGCACTATCGTCGAGTTGCGCGGCAAGGGCTTCCGTTCGCGCCAGATCGCGCAAGCCGTCGATTCGCTTCGTCGTAAGCTCGCGGGCGTCAAGCAGCCGCTCTCGGAACTGCGCGTTATTTCGAATGGCAAGAAGATCGCCGTGCGCCTGGCCGGGCAGGAAATGGAAGCCATGACCGGCCAAATCCTGTTCGATTTCGAGGCTTCCGAGCTCGGCGGCGTGAAGGCCTTCCCCGAACACAAGCGCACCGGCAATCGCCTGCGCGAATCGGAGGTGTGGTTTCAGAAGGGTCTCGATCTGGAAGAGACCGGCGCTCCCATGGAGCAAGTGATCGAAGCCTACCGCAAAACCGTCGAGCTGAACCCCGGAGCCGCCGGCGCTTTGGTGAATTTAGGTACCGTCTACTACCGCGAGCGCCGCTTCGCCGAAGCCGAAGAGCACTATAAGGCCGCGGTTACCGCCGATCCCAGCTACCCGCTGGCGGAGTTCAACCTGGGCAATCTGTACGATGAGCAGGGCCGTCTCAAAGAGGCCTTCGATCATTATAAACGGGCACTCGCGCTCAACCCGCAGTATGCGGACGCGCACTTCAACCTGGCCCTGCTCTCTGAGCGCACCGGCGATACGCTCAAGGCCGTGCATCATTGGAAAACCTATCTGAAGCTCGATCGCGCCGGCCCTTGGGCCGAGATCGCGCAGCGCCAATTAGAACGTCTGCGGAAGGCCACTGTGATTCATTCCAAGTGAGTTCCGCTATCCTGAATTCTGGAGTCGATACGATTGAGCCGCATTGTTCTAGCCTTTAAGTCGTTTTTCAATATTCTGTTTCACGGCCAGCTTTCCGAAGGCGTGATCACCGAACTAGGCCTGAGCCGGCGTGCCGCGCCCAGCCCCGCTTCCAAGACCGCCGCGCCGGCGCCCACTGCCCCGGCGGTGAAGACCTCCGACGGCGCCTTGCAAATCCTGGCCATCCTGCAGCGCGATTCGCGCCTGATCGATTTTCTGATGGAGGACATCAGCTCCTACCAGGATGACCAGATCGGCGCGGCCGTGCGCGAACTGCACGACCAGTGCCGTGACGCAATGGCCCGCTATGTCACGCTACAGCCGGTGATCGATGGCGTGGAAGGCACCTTCACCCAGGCGCCCTCGAAAGACCCGAACGTGGTCAAGTTCGTGGGGAACGTCCCTGCTACGCCTCCTTCCGGCGGCATCTTGCGCCATAAGGGCTGGCGCGCCTCCAAGGTCGACCTGCCCACGCTCGGCGCTCGCCAGGACGCCACCATTCTGGCCCCTGCTGAAATCGAAATCGAGTAAACCAGCTTGCCAACCAAAGTGCCAGCCTCAACGGACGCTAAATACGTCATCGGCATCGACCTCGGCACCACCAACTCCGCGCTCTCCTACGCGGAACTCAAGCCGGAAGCCGATCCATTTGCTCCCGCCAACGTGCAGGAGTTGCCGATCCCGCAACTTACGAACCCCGGAGAAGTGCGCGAGGAAGACCTGATGCCTTCCTTTCTATACTTGCCCGGCGGATCCGATTTCACTCCGGGTGCGCTGGCGCTGCCTTGGGACGGCGAGCGCGCGTTCAGCGTGGGCAAACTGGCGCAGAAGCGCGGCGTGGAAAATGCCGGGCGACTCGTCTCCTCCGCCAAATCGTGGTTGTCGCACTCGGGCGTGGACCGCACCGCCCCTCTGCTGCCCTTTCGCGCGCCCGAAGGCGTGGATAAGATTTCGCCCGTCGAAGCCAGTCGCCGCTACCTCGATCACCTGCGCGAATCCTGGGATTTCAAAATGCCCGGTTCGCCGTTCGCGGCGCAAGACATCCTCGTCACCGTCCCCGCCTCCTTCGACGCCGTCGCGCGCGAACTGACCCTGGAAGCCACCAAGCTTGCGGGCTACCAGAACGTCACCCTGCTCGAAGAACCGCAAGCTGCCTTCTACGCCTGGATTGAGCGCCACCCCGACTGGCGCGAGCGCGTCCGCGTCGGCGATCTGATTCTCGTCGTGGATATCGGCGGCGGTACCACCGACTTCACCCTCATCGCCGTTACCGAGCAAAATGGCGAATTAAGCCTCAGCCGCGTGGCGGTGGGCGAACACATCCTGCTCGGCGGTGACAACATCGACCTGGCTTTGGCCGGAGTTGTGGCGCAGCGGTTGGCCGAGAAAAGCACCCGCCTCGACAGCCGCCAGATGCAGACGCTCTGGAATAATTGCCGCGTGGCCAAGGAAAAGCTCCTCGAACCCGATTCCAAAACCAAGGAGCAGCCCGTGACCATTCTGGGCAGCGGCCGAGGTCTCGTGGGCGGCACGATTAAGGCCACCCTAACCCGTGAGGATGTGGAGCAAGCGCTCGGCGAAGGCTTCTTCCCCGCCGTTTCCAGTTCCGATATGCCCTTGCGCCAGCGACGCGTCGGCCTACAGGAGTTGGGCCTTCCATATGCCGCCGATCCGGCGATCACTAAACAGATGGCGCGCTTCCTGCGCCAGCAGGCCGCCACCTCTGAACAGGGCGCCATTCGCCGCGGACCCAGCGGGCTGGCCTGCCCCACCCATGTCCTGTTCAACGGCGGAGTCCTGAACGCCGGCATGGTCCGTGACCGGATCATCGAAACTCTTAACTCTTGGCTGGCCGCCGAAGGCATGTCCCCGGTGCAGCCGCTGAGCGGCGAAGATCTGATGCATGCCGTCGCCCGCGGCGCTGCTTACTACGGACTGGCCCGCCACGGCCGCGGCGTCCGCATTCGCGGCGGCGTCCCGCGGACCTATTATGTCGGCATCGAAAGCGCGATGCCCTCGGTCCCCGGCTTCCCTGCCCCCCTGAAAGCACTCACCGTCGTGCCCTTCGGCATGGAGGAAGGCACCGACCTCCGTATCCCCGGCCGCGAATTTGGCCTCGTCGTCGGCGAGCCCGCCGAATTCCGCTTCCTCACCTCCGCCGTCCGCAAGAACGATCAGCCCGGCGACCTCATCGAAGAAATCGGCGGCGAGCTCGAAGAACTGGCCCCCATGGAAGTAGGTTTCGAAGCCGGCGAAAGCTCCTCCGAAGTCGTCCCCGTTTCCTTCGAAACCGTCGTCACCGAAACCGGCATGCTCCAGCTCTGGTGCGTAGCGCGCGACGGCCGCCGCTGGAAACTCGAATTCAATGTCCGGGAGCGCGTCGAAGCCGCATGAAGCAGGCGCGTTCACTTCTGCCCGCGAAAAACCCGCAAAAGATCGACGTCCGTCATCACCTGGAGTCCGTTGCGGGCGCAAACCGCGAGCACGCTGGTGTCAGAGAAATCCCGGTTCAGCGTGCAAAGTACGTGGGCATTGCCGTCCAATGCCGTATACAGCACCGGATCATCAGCCGGGTCGGTCAGGACGATAGGCTTGGTCACAACCGGTTGCACAAGCCTGCAGGTCTCCTCGATTTCTCGCACATACTCCCGGATTTCCTCTTCCGTCAAGCGATACAGGGTTTGCAAGCGAGGGTAAGCGAGGACTCGTGCAATCTCATCCAGAATGTATCTGGAAAGAACCAGGTCGTGGTGGGAATCAGAGCTGAGGATCTCGAAGATTTTTCGCGCGCGCCCAGTGGCGCGACCGTTTGCGCACACCAGGATCTTCGCGTCGAGCGTCAGTCTCACCGGTGATGATGGCGGCTATGCTCTACTGCTTCATCAATCACCGCATTCAAATGGTCCTCCGGCACATCTTTGAGTCGATCGCTGAGCCGATCCAAGTGGGACAGAAGATCACGAAAGGCGGCCTGCCGGGATTCCCCCGTCGGAGCTTCCTTTACAATCTCGCCGTTCGAGACGAGGAGTGTCATGGTTTCGTCATCGCCAATTGCTCGGCCCAGCAGCGCTTCAGCAGCTCGCCGGAACTCAGGCGGCAAATCCCGAACCCTATGACCGACGCCGGTCGACATCTCATCTTCATCTTATCGCCGCCCGGAGATCTCTACCTATGAAGATCGGCATCGATCTGGGCACCACCAACTCCGCGCTGGCCTACATTGATGAGCGCGAAGCCGAAGACCGCGACTTTCCCCCGGTCCATATCTTCGAAACGCCGCAACTGGTGGCTGCCGGACGCGTCGAGCCGCGCCGCACCCTCCCCTCCTTCCTTTTCCTGGAAGACGGCCAGCCGGTCGGTCTTTACGCGCGCGAGCAAGGCGCCCTGGTCCCCACGCGTCTGGTTCACTCCGCCAAGTCGTGGCTCTCCAATCCCGACGTGGACCGCACCGCCAAGATCCTGCCCTGGGACTCGCAGGAGATGGGCCGCGTGCTCTCCCCGGTCGAAGTGTCCGCCCGCTTCATCGCCAAGTTCCGCGAAGAATGGGACCGCACCAAAGGCGCCGCACTAGCCGAGCAGGATATCGTCCTCACGGTTCCGGCATCGTTCGACGAAGAGGCGCGCGAGTTGACTGTGATGGCGGCGCGCGATGCGGGCATCGAGCGCCTCACGCTGCTCGAAGAGCCGGCGGCTGCCTTCTATTCCTGGATCGCTAACAACCTCGCGCAATCTCGCAAAAAGCTGTTCGATGGCCAAATCGTTCTGGTCTGCGACGTGGGCGGCGGCACCAGCGACTTCAGCCTCATCCGCGTCTCCCGCGAAGGCGACCTGGTCAACTTCACCCGGACCGCCGTCGGCAAACATCTGCTGCTCGGCGGCGATAACCTCGATCTCACTCTCGCCTGGCTCGTGGAGACCAAGCTGGGCGTGCCCATCTCCATTCGGCAACGGAGCGGCCTCCGCCGCCAATCCTCCGCGGCCAAAGAAAAGCTGCTGAATGACCCCAACCTGAAGAGCGTCGAAATCACCATTCTCGGGGCGGGCGCATCGGTCATCGGCAAAACGCTCAAAAGTGAGATCCTGCGCGAGGAAGCTCTGGAGCTGGCCCTCGACGGTTTCCTCCCCTTCACTGAACGCGGCGAAGCGCCCAAGGAAGAAAAGCGCAGCCTCTTCCGCGAGCTGGGCCTCCCGTACGTCTCCGATCCCGCCATCACCCGCCACTTGAATGCGTTTCTGGAACCCACGGGCGAGGCCCCCGATGCCATCTTGTTTAATGGCGGCTTCTTCATCCCCAACCTTCTGCAGCAGCGCGTGGCCGACGTCGTCGGCCGCTGGTATGGCCGCCGGCCGGAGATCCTGGAGAACATCGACCTGGATTTGGCCGTCGCTCGCGGCGCCGCCTATTATTCTTATGTCCGTTCCACGGGCAGCGGTGTGCTCGTGCGCGGCGGTCTTCCCCGCACCTATTTCATCGGCCTCGGCGAGGCGCGCGAGGGCAAGCTCCCGGCGGTCTGCCTGGTGCCGCGCGGGGCCGAAGAAGGTGCCGCTGTCGAGATCGATAACGATGCCCTCCAGCTCGTGGCCAATCGGCCCGTCTCCTTCCGTCTCTACAGCTCACTCACGCGCACCGATGACAAATTGGGCGACCTGGTTGAGTTCCCCGCGAACGATCCCGGCCTCCACATGCACGCGCCGCTGCATGCCGTAATCCGCTTCGGCAAGAAAGCCGAAGAGCGGCTCATTCCCGTAAAATTGGGCGCGCGCCTCACTGAAATCGGCACGCTCGAAACCTGGTGCGAATCCAAAATCAGCGACAACCGCTGGCGCCTCCAGTTCGAACTGCGCAAAACTGCCGCCGAGCAGCCCGTCGAGCGCAAGGCCGCGGCGGTAGTAAGCGAGCAGGCTCTCAAATCGTCCCTGGAGCTGATCACCGCGGTCTTCTCGCCTTCCGCCAAATCGCCGATTGCTCCGGAAGAATTACCCGCCAAGCTGGAGCAAACTATGGGTCTCGGCAAGAACTCGTGGCCGGTCGCTGCCATCCGGCAGATGGCCGACGCGTTCCTCTCCGTCTCCGACGGCCGCAAGAAGAGCCCGGCTTACGAGATTCGCTGGCTCAACCTGTGCGGCTTCTGCCTGCGCCCCGGCTTCGGCTATCCGGGCGACGATTTTCGCATCGAGCAGGTGCGCCGCCTCTTCGCTTCCGGCGTGACTTACGGCAATCAGGTGCAATGCGAGATCGACTGGTGGATTTTCTGGGGCCGCGTCGCCGGCGGCCTCAACCGGAACCAGCAGACCGATATCTACCAGCGCCTCTCCGGTTTTCTGCTGCCCCGCGGCAACAAGAAGCCGCAACGGTTGAATCCTTCTCTCTTCCGGGAAATGTGGCGCACCGCATCCAGCCTGGAACTGCTGCCTATCGGGACCAAGACCGAGCTGGGCGATGCCCTGGTGAAAAGAGTCAAGGCGGGAGATTTCAAGGAGAGCGAGCTGTGGTGCCTCTCGCGCCTGGGGGCGCGCCAACTTTTCTACGGGCCCATCAATCTCGTAATTCCACCGTCTACCGCATCGCGCTGGGTGGAAGCTCTGCTTGCCGTTCCAACCGCCGGCGAGGCGCTCGCCGCCATCGCGCGCGCCACCGGCGATCCCACGCGAGACCTTCCGCCCGCCACGCGCGAAACCGTCAAGCGCAAGCTCGAAAAGCTGCCCCATGCGGACCGGCTGCTTGCCGTCCTGGAAGGCGACGAAGAAGACGACCGCACCCTCGGCCGCATCTTCGGAGAAGAGCTACCGTCAGGCCTGGTGCTGGTCGAAGCGCCGGCGCCTCCCGTATCATAAGGTCATGGCGGCGAAGGAACCAACCAGCCTCTACGAACGGGATTTCTTCGAATGGACGCAACACAACAGCGAACTGCTCCGCCGCGGCTGCTTCGAACAGGCCGACATGGAGCACATCGCCGAGGAAATAGCCGATATGGGCAGCCGCGACCAGCGTGAAATGCGCAGCTACTTGGTTCGCATTGTGAAGCACCTGCTCAAATGGAAGTTTCAGCCCGACCGGCGTTCGGAAAGCTGGCGAACGAGCATAGGAGACTCACGCATCGAACTGGAGGGTATTTTCGAACAGTCTCCTAGCTTACTCCATCACGCGATGGAAGCATTTCCTTCGATCTATCCGAAGGCAGTCACACAGGCCGAAGCCGAGACGGGAATGCGAAAGGCGCAGTTCCCGGCGGATTGTCCGTTTCGCTTCGAGCAGCTTCTGGACGACGGCTTTTTCCCTGACTAGCTCCTACTCGTAGTATTCCGGCGCCTTCTTCAGCTTCTTGCTGCCAATTGCGTCGTGCTGAATCCAAAGCTGCGCGTGCTTCTGTTGCACGAACGCCTCCAGCGCCTCACGGCTCTTGGCCGTCTGCTCCTTGTTGAAGTCGAACGACGGGATTTTGTGCGCCGTCATCTCCTCCGGGTAATGGTACAGATCGCCCGACAGCACCACCGGCCCGGTCTTGGCGAAGTTGAGAAACAGCGACTGGTGTCCGGGCGTATGCCCCGGCGTGAACTTGATCACCACCGTCCCATCGCCGAACACGTCGTGATCCTCATTGTTGAGGATCATGGTCTTGGTGTGTTCGAGCGGCTCGAAGAACGCGTAGTTGACTTGGCCCGGCCCCTTCCCCGGTGTTTTCCCCTTGGATGCCAGGATGGCGTCGTGCTCCACCTGTTGCACGATCCAGGTCGAGCCGGCGAACAGGTAGGCGTTCGCCACGTGATCGCCGTGATAATGCGAGAGCGCCAGGTACGTGATATTGGCCGGCGTGTAACCGAGCGCCGCAAGTTGCGGCAGCAGCGGCCGCGTCACCGTAAACGCGCCCTGCTTGGTGGGTGTGCCGTCGGTCTTCACGTCGCGATCCGCAATCTCGCCCGTATCCCAGATCATGGTCCCGCGCGGATGCGCGATGAGGAAGCACGGCGTGACCATATCGGTCGTTGCCAGTTCGCCCGGTTTGAAGCCCATCGAGTCGCCGCTCACTCCGGTGATCACACCGCAGTCCAGGATGTACAGCCGCACCGATTTCGGCTTTTCCGGCCGGCGTGACTGGGCCAGTCCAAAAGGCAGCGTGACCATGGCGGCAAACAGCGCCGCAGGCAAAGCGATACGCAGGGTTCGCAGAATCATGGGGATAAGCATATCACCGGACACGCGGCCGTAGCCGCGGCTACCTGTAGCCCCCCCTTCACACTGTAGTGCCGCCCGCTCGTTGAGGTGAGCTGGAACATTCGGTAAAATAAAGCCTTAGCCCCTTGGCAATCAATTGGCAACCGATCTGTACCGAGTGAAACGCGCTCCCGTGAATCAATATCATTTCGACCGCGCCGAGTGGAAAGGCATGTTCCAATGAAGCTTTGCAGGCGATCGCGCCTGGCTCTCGTAGCGTGCCTTTGCGCACCTCTCGTCTTTCCGCTGCTGGCACAGCAGCAACCGCAGCAGCCGCCGGCGGCACCGCAGGGGCAGCAGCAAACGCCCCAGCAGGCTCCGCCGCAGCGGCCGCCCAGCCCCTTCGAAAATATCCCGGAGAACGCTCCCCAGCCGCCGCCGGCCCAACCGGCCGCGCCTCCGCCTCCCGCCACGCCCGCGCAACCCGGCCAGCAGCCCCGCCTCGAAACACCGCCGGTTCAGCCTCAAGCGCCGGTCCAGCCCTCGGGCACGATCGTCGAATCCGTGGTTTTCCGGGGCGCGCGCCGCGTGCCACAGGACACCCTGAAAGCGCTCATCGCCACCAAGCCGGGGGATGTCTACAGCGAAGAGACCACCGCCCACGATCTGCGCATTCTCTACAACACCGGCCGCTTTGACGATATCCGCGTCGAAGTCGAACAGGGCCGTACGGGCCTCATCGTCACTTATGTAGTTGTGGAACGCCGCGTCGTGCGCTCCATCAACTATGAGGGCCTGAAATCGGCCACCGTCTCCGAAGTGCTCGACCGCTTCAAAGACCGGCGCGTCGGTTTGACGGTCGAGTCGCAGTACGATCCCAATAAGGTCCAACGCGCCGCCGTCGTCCTCAAAGAGTTTCTTGCCGAACGCGGACGCCAGTACGCCACTGTCGATCCGGTCATCCAGCAGATTCCGCCCTCTTCGCTCAGCATCACGTTCAACGTGAACGAGGGGCCCAAAGTGAAGGTGGGCAAGATCGATATCGAAGGCAACAAGGCATTCACCAAGCGGCAGGTCATCCGCGCCATGGCCAACTCCCACCCCATCGGCATCCCGCACTCGATTATTCTGGAAGACCTGTTTGCCAAAACCTACGATATGGACAAGCTCGAGGAGGACAAAGAGCGCGTCCGCGTAGCATACCAGGATAAGGGCTATTTCACCGCCAAGGTTCTCGACCAGACCGTCACCATGCGCCGCACCGGTGGCGAGGGCTGGCGGCTGCCCCTGATCAAACCCAATCACACCGGCATCTTCGCCGATATCAAGCTGCCCGTCGAAGAGGGCCGGCTCTACCACCTGCATAGCGTAACCTTCGCCGGCGTCAAGCTCTTCCGCACGCCCCAAACCTTAATGCAGCCGCTGTTCAAAATGTCCACGGGCGATATCTTCTCCACCTCCAAGCTGCGCGACGGCCTCAAGAACATGCGCGATCTGTACGGCCAGTTCGGTTATATCGATTTTGTTCCCGAGCCGTCCTTCGATATCCCGCCCAATTCCGATCAGATCGATCTGACCCTGACCGCCGACGAAGGCCACCAATTCTTCGTCCGGCGCCTCGATTTCTCCGGCAACACCACCACTCGCGACAAAGTCATCCGCCGCGAGATCCTGATCGACGAGGGCGATATCTTTAACCAGCGCCTTTGGGAGCTCAGCTTACTGAAGCTCAACCAGCTCGGCTATTTCGAGCCGCTGAAAAAGGAAGATGCCGCCGATATCAAGTCCAACCGCCAGACCGATACCGTCGATATCACGCTCAAAGTGAAGGAGCGCGGCAAGAACACCATCGGGCTGAACGGCGGTGTTTCGGGGTTGGCCGGCAGCTTCATAGGCTTCAACTACTCGACCAATAACTTTCTGGGATTAGGCGAGACACTTTCGGTCGATTCCCAATTGGGAACGATCATGCGCTCGGTGAGCTTCGGATTCACCGAGCCGTACTTCCTTGACCGGCCGCTGCAGCTCGGGTTCCGTGTCTATTTCCAGCGTTATGACTTCAACCAGGGCCGCCAGGCCTCGATCCTTGCCGGTTATAATTTGACGCCGTTCTACAACCAGCTCGGCCAAAACAATCTGCTCAATTACGTGCAGAACAGCAAGGGCGCTTCGATTTCCACCAGCTATCCGCTGAAGCGCAGTTTTGCGCGCTTGGGAATCACGTACGCTTACGACATCTCCAACATCATTCCCAATCAGAATTCCACAGCCTCCATCAATTACTTCCAATACATCAATTTCAGCGGAGTGGCCGGGCCCAACTCGCTCACGGGCATCAAAACCAGCCATGTGACGCCGTCATACCTGTACAACACGGTCAACCAGCCGTTGAACCCCACTGCCGGCCGAAGCCTGTACATTTCTGCCGACGTGGCGGGCCTGGGAGGGAACGTCAGCACTATTAGCCCGGCCGTCGATTTCAAATACTTCAAACCGGCGCCGTGGCACAAAACCCACATCCTGGCCTTCCACCTGACCGGTTCCATCGAGACTGGATACGGCGGAAAAGAGATTCCGCCATTCTCCCGCCGTTTCATCGGCGGCGAACAGGATGTTCGGGGGTTCGACTTCTTTACCGTGACGCCCGTTGGTTTTATTCCCTCCAGCGCCAGCATCAATGTCCTGAATGACGATGGCTCCGCGCGCACGCAGAAGGTGATCGTCAACGGTGTGCCAACCTCCACCAACGTCACCATGACGATACCGACTTATCAGCTCATCACGCCCGGCGGGGACACCACCGCGATCGGCAATTTCGAGTACCGCATTCCCATCGTCGGGCCCGTCACCGCGGCCATTTTCGCCGACGCGGGGCTCAACCGGATCCTCCGGCCCAGCCAGTTGGTCATGGTGCAGAGCCAGGTGGATAATCTGAACGCTCAGTTCCCGCAGGCGGCGTTCGATGGAAAAGTGAAAATCGCTCCCGGGACCCAATCTCTCCGGACCTCTACTGGCTTGGAATTTCAGGTGCTGTTACCGGTAGTCCAGGCGCCTTTCCGGGTCTACTTCGCGTACAATCCTACGACTGTACGCGAGTACGTGCAGCCGCCCATTGTGGCTGATCGCTCCATGTTCCCCAACGCCGCTACATTCAATGCGGCCCTCCAGCAGTACGGCCAGGCGTATCCGTTCTTCGAACGGCGGACTTTGTTCCGTTTCACCGTTGGCCGTACCTTCTAGGCCCTTGAAATCGGATATGCTAGTATTTTCAGATTTAGGAGTTTTTGCTTGAAGAAGAATCTGTTCGTTATTTCCGCTTTCGCTCTGTGCGCTGTGTTCGGAGCCAATGCTCAAAGTGCCGTTCCCACCAAGATTGGCATTATTCACGTGCAGGCTGCCATCCTGCAGACCAAGGACGGGCAAAAGGCTGCCGCCGATGTCAATGCCAAGTTCGCGCCACGCCAGGCGGACCTGGAGAAGAAGAAGGCCTCCATCGACGCGATGGAAGAGTCGTTGCGCAAGCAAAGCGCGACCATGAACGACGACGCGCGCGCCAAGCTGACGCGTGATATTGATAACGGCAAGAAGAGCTTGACTCGCGAGAGCGAAGACGCCCAGAGCGATCTCGAACAGGAAGAGGGCAAAGTTTTCAACGAGTTAGGTTCGAAGCTCTACGCCATTGTTGATAAGTTCGCGAAGGATAACGGCTTCGCCGTGATCATCGACGTCAGCCCCCAGACCCAGCCGGTTTTCTGGGCGGCCGATGCCGTCAACATCACGAACGAAGTGGTGGCGTTGTACGATAAGGCCAACCCGGGTGGTGGCACCACCTCAACGACTGCGCCCGCGCCGCGGCCGGCTGCTCCGGCCGGTGTGGCGCCTAGGCAGACGGCCCCGCCCTCGGGGGTTCCGCCGGCCGCTCCGAAGAAACAATAACGGCTCAGCGCCAGGCAACGAAACCGCCGGGCCTTCGGCCACGTCCACGGGAGTATCATAAGGTTAAGGGAAACCCCATGAGACTTCTCGGCAGGTCTTTCTTGGCGCTACTTTTTGCCGCCGCCCTTTTCGCGCAAACCCGCAGTTTTAATCCGCAGCCGGTGGTCACGGGCACTTTTGGAAATGTGGTATTTCCAGCCGGCACTGCGGCTATGCCCGGAGTGCACCGAACCTTTCCGCAGGCCGTATTCCCCGCCGGTACCGGCCCCAAATTGTTTATTCCCGGTACGTCTAACGATCCGACCCGCCTCATGGGCAATTTCGGCCCTGGCAGATTCGGCAATGTGAACAACGGACCGCGCCGCTCCCGCGCGACTTTCGTAGGAGTGCCCTACGCGGTCCCCGTCTATGTGGGGGATTACGGCGCTTACGGCTATGGCTACGACGGTAATTACGCTGCTCCGCCACCAACCGCGCCACAGCAGCCGAATGTCATCGTGATCTACCCGCCCGCGCAACAACCGGTAGTGCTCGGGCCCGGCGAAGCGCCCTACGCCGCCGCTCCAGCGCCTGAACAAGCCCAGCCTGCTCCGGATTCCTCGGGCATCGAGCCATCTCACTACCTGATCGCTTTCAAAGATCACACCATCTATTCGGCGATCGCGTACTGGGTGGAAGGCGACACGCTCCACTATTTCACATCGCCGAACAACCACAACCAGGTTTCCCTCTCGCTGATCGACAAGGACCTCACCGAACGCCTGAACCGCGAATCCGGCATCACCATGCAGTTGCCCCGGTAAACAATTTACTTGTCGGAAATCCAGGTGGCACAGACATTCGTGCCGGTGCGCCCCTGTGCTAACATTTCATGCTTAGTCTGACATGCGGCCCCTGGCGGCTTCCGCCCTTTTGCTCCCTCTACTCGCGGCGCAACTTCCTGCTTCCAATGAGGTCCGTGGCATCAACCTCGCCACGGACGGTAAAGCGACAACCGTCACGGTGGAGCTTACCGGCGATTTTGATTTTGTTACCGCGAATCTGCATGAACCCGAGCGCGTCTACTTCGATATACCGATGAGCCAGCCGCGCATCGACTCCCGCGCCTATTATTCGAAGGTCTTCGATAACCCCCTGGTCAAGCGCGTGCGCGTGGCTGAAACCGCGCCCGAAGTCACCCGCGTGGTCTTGGATCTATCGCAGCCGGCCGAGGTCTCGGCTTCGAAACGGCCGGAACCGCCCCAGCTAAGAATTCTGTTGCGGGCGGCGGCGGAAGAAGCCGGCGGGATACCCGCGCCACAGAATCCACCTGCCGCGCCACCTGTGCCACCGGCTCCCGATATTCGAATCCCCACCGTCCAAATCCCCGCCGCCCCAGACAATGAGGAGGGCCTTAGTTACGAGCGCCTGATATTGGCGATATGGACGATGGTCGCAGCCGTGGCCGCGCTGGCCGTCTTCACCGCCTTCCTTGCATGGGAAACCCGGAGACTGAGGGTCGCCAGCGACCGAGCCTTGCGCATGATAACCGAAACTATGCGTAGCCAGGCAGAAGATCTCAAGGAAGCATTAGCGATTGCCGAGCGGCATGCGGCCGTGAGCGAAACAACCGCGGAAGCGGCTAAGATGGCGGCGGAGGCTACCGCTAGAACCTCCGCCCACTTGATCGTCGGGCAGCGTGCCTGGATCGTTGCTTCTCCGCCCCGAATCCCGCTGACCGAGCTACGCAAACTGGAAGAGTTAGCTTCCCAACAGGCTTCTGGCGTCCTCCAGATCCCCGTACTGGTCACCAATCGCGGCCGCAATGTCGCCTACATCCGGCTGGCCAAAGCGAACATGGTGATCCTCCCGCAAAACCAGGACCTTCCTGCCGAGCCCGGCTATGAGAGCCCTACGGCCACCGCCATTCGAGGCCGTATCGCACTCCCGCCGGACACTCCCTACCAACTCCTGGCGCCGAGTCTGGAGTTTCCATTTACCGAAATTCGTACTGGACTCGCTCGCTTGTGGTTGTACGGATTTGCCGAATATCAGGACAGCACGGACGAGCAACACCGGACGAGTTTTTGCTTTGTGTATCGTCACCGGTCACCACCAGCGATACCATCCCAGTTCTACATCGCCGGCCCCGAAAGCTACAACTCGTTCACGTGAACGGATTGGGTGCGAACCGCTTCCGTTGCGCGGGTCGTCTGCGGGATGGGGCCAATTCTGTCCATCACTGCTAGTACCGATTCCAGATGATTCAGGTAAAAAAGATGCGCTCGATGGATCGGCTCCGGTCTAAAATGCTCCTGTTCGAAGGCACGGGAAGCCAAAAATAGAAACCCTGAGTTCCAGAAGCTGCAACGGAGGTTCCGGATGACGCCAGCCAGGGGAATGAGTGACAGCGATCAGCGTGATTATGAAAGACGCTCGGTCACGGCGCTACTGTACTTTTCAGTGTTTCTCCTGACCGTCCCGGCGTACGCCCAAACGACGTATAACACTGGCGGCGCCGGTAGCTGGGAGAACGCCGCAAACTGGAGCAATGGCGTTCCGGGACCGGCTTCGACGGTTTTCGTCGATGGCGCACAGGGCACTCCCGCGACGGCGATTCTGAATCAAAGCGAGGCTATCTCTTCGTTGACCATTCACGCCAACACGGGCGGCCAAAATATGGTCGACATAGGCGGGAATACCCTCACCCTCGGCAGTAATTCGCAAAACAACATTTATGGCAGTGGCGTGATTATGATGGAGGGAGGCACTTTAACTAGCAATGGCATCGCGACCCTAAACAACGACCCTACCGCCGGCGGTTACATCATCGGGGCTGGCAACATCAGCCATCTGAATATTGGTCCCACCTCCAACTTTTTGCAGATTCACGCCAGTGGCGGTCTACTGACGCTCGACACCAGCACCGGCTCTTACACCAACTACAGCAATGCGATCGTCGGTTTCGGTTCCACGATGACGATCACCGGGAGCAATTTTACGAACTTTCAGGGCGGGTCCCTAAATGGCGGGTTATATCAGCTCAACGGTGGACTACAGTTTACCGGCGCCAACGCCTTGACTAACATCGGCGACAGCAATAGTACGCAGTTGCTTATCGGCAGCGGGGGACAAGTCCTGGATCAGAACAATAACACTGTTCTGGGAAACTTCTCGATACCCAACAACCTGACCATCGGAACCAACGGCCGCCTGCAACTCGGCGATGGGCTTCAATACGGCAACGCGATCACCGGCTTTCCTACCATTGAGAACGATGCAGTCAGTGGCACGTTCGACCAAACGACCAACCCGGCCGGCCTGGAGGTCTTCAATGGCACCACGCTCAACCTGGCCAATCTCACCGGCACGGGCAACCTGAATATCGATGGCAACTCCACCGTCAGCGTAATCGGGAACCTTGGAATCGTGAACAGCGGAAATCTGGTTGGCAACCTCCGGATCAGCGACCTCACACCCTTCACGTTTGCGCAACTGAACTTTGCGGGCACCATCCAAACGAATAGCGCCAACCTGGTACTGGAAGGAAACTTCCAGGTAGTAACCACCAACAGCACCGACGCGCTCACAAACCTTGGCATTAATAACGGTACGCTGACACTAAACAACGCGAATTATACGTTCAACACCGGCCTGCTTACCAACAATGGAAGCATAAATATCTCGAGTCCGGCATGCCTGGCTTCCTGCTCCATCACGCTTGCCAATCAGTTCGACAACGAGGGCGGGGTCTTCCTCAGCAACAAAGCCGCCCTGAACGTAGGAGCGGCTAATGGTTTTCTCAATGTAGATAGCTCCGGGAACTTCAACTCCAACCCGTCCAACCCCAACCCTTCCACACCGGTTTTCAATCTTTCCGGCGGCAGCACGCTCACGTATTTTGGCAACGATATTAAGGCCAATTACACGACCCTTACGCTGAGCGACACCAGCCAGATTGTGAATACCGCCGGAGGCGCGCACGATGCGCTGGCAAGCACACTTACCTACAACGGCGGAACTCTGAATCTCGTGAATGGCGCGAATGAGACGCTCACGGGCGGCGATTTCACCAACGCCGGAACGGTGAGCATAGACCCAACCAGCACCCTGAAGGTTGCGAGCGGGAGCTACATTGAGACAGGCACGACGGACGTCTCCGGTTCTCTGCTGGCGGATACGATCCAAATTAACGGCGGCCAGATTTTTGGGTCCGGTAGCATCATGGGCGCCTCCCACTCGGCCGCACAGGTTCTCATCAACAACGGCGGCACGTTGGGAGACGCAACTGGCGGGGATCCGAACCTTAGTACCGACAACGTGGTCGTAAACGCGGGCGGCACATGGAACTTGGGTGATCCCGGCCCGTCAGACGTGATCAGCGCCGACTTGATGGCGAACTCCATTACCATGCTGTACCTGGCGGGTCCTGGTAACTTCGATTCCATCGATGCGGCCGATGGCATCACACTCGGCGGCACGCTGGAACTTATTTTCGAAAACGGCTTTCTGCCCGGATCCAATGAGACTTTCGATCTATTCGTCTCGGCCTTAGGCGCAGGCGCGATCAACGGCTCTTTCAGCCAGATCGAGCTGTTCACCCTATCGGGAGGCACGCTTACCCCGTTTGCTGGCACCGTAACTCCGGGATCTACGTTGGGTGATTTCGTGGTCAGCCCCGCGGCATCTGTCCCCGAACCCGGCAGCTACGGACTGCTAATCGCCGGGTTGGGTGCTGGCATGATTTACTTGCGGCGGAGAAAGAACTGCAGATAACCTGTTGACCGGATCCTCGGGGTTGGTTGCTCGCGCAAGCTCGGAACCGTGGGGGCCGCCTGGCGCACCGTCAGGAACAGTGGGCCAGCGGGCGCCGGTCGAGATATTCGCGCACGCGAATCCCCATGGTTCGGGTGTCGATCGGCTTGGTCAGGTATCCGTCGAAGCCAGCCTCGCGCGCCTTGTCCTCACCGGATTTCAGCGCCACCGCCGTCAGTGCCACGACCGGAATATGCCGCAACCGCTCATCCTGTTTCACCCTTCGCGTCAATTCGAAGCCATCGACGATTGGCATTTGAATATCGGAGAGGATTAGATCCGGGTCGAGCGTCCGGAGCCGCTCCAGGGCTTCTTCGCCATCCGCGGCCATCTCAACGGTGTATCCCTCGCGCCGAAGAATCGCGCCCACCAACTTCAGGTTCACTGGGACATCGTCTACGATCAGGATTACTTCGCCAGCCATGAATGATTCCGCCCTCGACGGCGGTAGGCTCATTATGCGCCGCCCCAGCAAGTGTCGCAATCCTCACTTCGGTTAGGGCTCGTTCGGCATTATCCAAGTTCATAAACGCGCGTTTACTAAGAGCAGCATTGTCACGCGGGAAGGTTCCCTACAAAGTAAGGAAGGAACCACCGTAGGCGGGAGTATCCAACGCATGGAACAACCGAGAATATCCCCCTGGGAAAATGCCAGTCTCCCGGAAGGCTGGAGTTTGCCCCTGGAGTTGCTGGAGTTGGCGCGCGAAGGGGAAATTGACCTGGTCAGCGAGGTCTTCGCCATTTTTCGAAGCGACACGGGAATGCGGCTGGAGGCGCTGGGCCAAGCCATTGCCGGAGCGGATATGACCGTGGTGCGCAAACAGGCTCATGCCCTGAAGGGAAGCTCCGGACAGGTTGGCGCGACAGCATTGGCGCAGATGTGCCGGCAAATGGAGGAATCCGCTGCCAACGGAAACATGGCCGATGTGAATAGCCTGCTCCACCGTATGCAGGCGCAGTTTGAGCAAATCTGCTGCTCCATGGCCAGCCTCGATCTGGCGGAGTTAGCCTGTGGCCGCTGAGTCGATTCTGGTAGTCGACGACGTCCCCCTAAACCTGAAGCTTACCGGCATACTGCTGCAACGTGAAGGCTTCCAGGTGCACACCACGCCCGATGCGGAGCATGCGCTATCGCTACTGCGTGGATTCCATCCCGACTTGATGCTGGTCGATATTGAGTTGCCCGGCATGGACGGATTGACGCTCACGCGCCAAGTGAAACAAAACCCCACCACGCGAGATATCGTCGTCGTGGCCGTGAGCGGTCACGCCAGCGATGGTGATAACCGGCAGGCGTTAGAAGCGGGTTGCGATGGTTATCTCAGCAAGCCTGTGGACCCCACGATCCTGGTTTCCAGCATCCGCGACTACCTGCAGCACCACACCAGAACGTCCAAAACACCTCCTCCGGAACGGCACGCGCCGGCTACAGCAGCTAAACCAGTGGCAGGTGCGGAAGACCTGGACGTAGAAACCCTGCAACGCCAGTTCTTGGAAGAAGGAGCGCTGCGGTGCCGCTACATGCTCGATTCGCTCGAGCACGATTTCGACGCGCAGAAGGCCGCGCGCCTTTTCCACCAGTGGGTAGGCGCGGCAGGCATGCTAGGTTATATGGCGATCTCCGGGCTGGCGCGCGAGGCCGAAACGGCAGTCAGTAAGGGAACGGTAGACTTTCCCAGGCTGCGCGACCTCCTGTCAAATCTCATAGTTCAGTTTGCGAAACCGGAGAAGACCGCCTAACTCCCACGGGGACTGTACAGCTCCCTAACGGTCGCGGCTCGGTAGTATGCATTACTGAGCCGCGACCGCTAGAAGCTGTGAAATATCCGCCCCAAACATTTTGGCGCTCTAATTTTTTCAATGTTTTACCCTGTGCAAAACTCGGCAAAAATCGGATATTTCACAGCTTCCTGGGGAGCGGTGCTCCGGAATACGTGGGCGAATTTCTGAACGCTTGGACTAAGTCACCTTTCCATGCCCGCGTGCGCACCGGTTCCGGGCGGGCTTCCGACGTGGTAGGGTTAAGGACATGGAACGCGGCATCCTGCTGTTGGTGATCGCTGGCGCGTTTGCGCTTTTCCTGTTCCAGCGCGGCGTGCTGGAGGCGATCATCGAAGCCCTCAACAACTTCCGTGGTGGACCACCCAGGCCTATGCACCCGTCCCCGTCCAATGATCGTGCTCTCCTTCGCCGGCGTGCGCGCCGCGGCGAATTCTAACCCGCGCCATGTGAGACCTTATGCCTGGACGCATGCTCCGTTGCGCGTTAATTGCCGCGTCTGCCTTCTTAATCGGCGCAGCCTATGGCGACGACGTTCCGCGCGGCCAGATTATCGATTCCTTGAAGTGCCTCGCCGACGCCTCCCAAAGCTATGCCCTGTATCTGCCATCCAATTATTCGCCGGATCGGAAGTGGAACGTCATCCTGGCTTTCGATCCCGGAGGCCGCGGACGCCGTCCAGTCGAGCGCTATCAGGCCGCCGCTGAGAAATACGGCTACATCCTCGCGGGGTCCAATAACTCGCGCAACGGACCATGGGACGTGAGCCTCTCTGCCTCGCAAGCCATGTGGGCCGATGTCGCTAAGCGTTTCTCGATTAATCCGCAGCGCGTCTATACTGCCGGGCACTCGGGTGGATCGCGCGTGGCCATGAGAATCGCGCTGGATAATCCGCGGAAAATCGCCGGGGTTTTCGCGCACAGCGCGGCATTTCCCGATGAGCCGCAAACCTCCCTTGGGTTTCCCGTCTTCGGCACCGCTGGTACCGAAGATTTCAACTACCTCGAAATGCGCGAGTTTGATAACTACGTCACCAGCGCGCATCGAGTTGTGATTTTCGAAGGCGGACACAGTTGGCCGCCCGGCGATCTGGCGGTTGCAGCCGTGGAATGGATGGAAGTGCAAGCCATGAAATCCGGGAAGCGCCCCCAGGATAAGCAACTCATGGCGCGGGTGGCGCAGGCCGAACCAGCGAAGTGGAATGACGCCGCCAATTTGAAACGCGAACAGGAAACCACGGCCCAGCTTTATAAGCTGGAATCCGAGCTCGGCGCTAACGATGACGAACAGCGCTCGTCATTACTGAACGAATTGCGCGGCCGGCTCACCGATTTGTCCAATCAGGCTCGCGCCGCAGCCGATTCCCCCGAGCGCCGCATGGCACGACGCATCTTATCGGGCCTGATTGCCGGTTCGCGCGGCATCGATAATCCCGAATATCTCGAGCTGCTCAAGACGGTGCGTCCGCCGCAGGCCCCCAATGCAGATTTGCGATAACGCCTGCCGGCCATGTGGCGGCAAACCGGGCCCTACTCCGCCTCGTCGCTCTGCCCGACTTTCAGCACCGCCAGGAACGCCTCCTGCGGAATTTCCACGCGGCCCACGCGCTTCATGCGCTTCTTGCCTTCCTTCTGCTTTTCGAGCAGCTTGCGTTTTCGCGTGATGTCTCCGCCGTAGCATTTGGCCAGGACGTTCTTGCGCATGGCGCTGATGGTTTCGCGCGAGATGATCTTGTTGCCGATGGCCGCCTGGAGCGCCACCTCGAACATCTGCCGCGGAATCAGCTTGCGCAGCCGGGCAATCAACTCTTTGCCGCGCTCGTATGCGAAATCTCGGTGCACGATCATGGTGAGCGCATCGACAGGCTCACCCGCCACCAGCACGTCCAGTTTGACCATGGGGGATACGCGGTAACCCGCCAGGTGATAATCCAAGGAAGCGTAACCGCGCGAAGAGGATTTCAGCCGATCGTAAAAGTCCAGCACGATCTCGTTGAGCGGCAGTTCATAAACCAGCAGCACCCGGCCGCCGCCGATATATTCAAACTTCTTCTGCACGCCGCGCTTTTCTTCCAGCAGCTTCAAAATTCCGCCCAGGTACTCTTCGCGCGTGATCACGGTGGCGTCGATGATGGGCTCTTCGATCTGCTTGATCTCCGAGGGGTCGGGGAACTTGGTGGGATTATCGACTTCGATCACGGTTCCGTCCGTGGTGGTGACGCGGTAGCGCACGCCGGGGGCGGTGGTGATCAGATCGATATCGAACTCGCGCTCCAGGCGCTCCTGGACGATCTCCAGGTGTAACAGTCCTAGAAAGCCGCAGCGAAAGCCAAACCCCAGTGCCACCGAGTTCTCCGGCTCGAAACTGAACGCGCTGTCGTTGAGCCGCAGCTTTTCAAGCGCATCGCGCAGCAGCCCGTGCTCGTGCGACTCTACCGGGTACAGGCCGGCGAAGACCATGGGCTTGATCTCTTCAAAGCCAGGCAGCGGTTCGGCGGCGGGATCCTCCTGATCGATAATCGTATCGCCGATCTGGGCGTCAGAGACGGTCTTGATATTGGCGAACAGAAAGCCCACCTCGCCGGCCGAAAGCTCGTCGCAAGGCGTGGCTTTGGGCGCCTGGTAGCCGAGTCCCTCCACTTCGTACACCTGCCCGTTCGACCACAGCCGGATCTTTTGGCCTTTGCGGAGTTTGCCATCCACCACGCGCACCAGGATGATCACGCCTCGATACGTGTCGAACCAGGAATCGAAGATGAGCGCCCGCAGGGGCGAATCCGGCGCGCCTTTCGGCGGCGGCACCAGGTGGACGATGGCCTCCAGGATGTCGTGCACGCCTGTGCCCTGCTTGGCGCTAGCCAGGATGGCGTCGCGCGCGTCCAGCCCGATTACGGTTTCGATCTGCTCGCGGATTCGCTCCGGTTCCGCGGCGGGCAGGTCGATTTTGTTGATTACCGGGATGATTTCCAGGTTATGATGCAGGGCCAGGTAGGTATTGGCTAGGGTTTGAGCTTCCACACCCTGCGAAGCATCCACCACCAGCAGCGCTCCCTCGCACGCTTGCAGGCTGCGGGACACCTCATATGAGAAGTCCACGTGACCCGGCGTGTCGATGAGGTTCAGTTGGTAATCCCTGCCGTCGTCGCCGCGATAGTTCAATCGGACCGCGTGGGCTTTAATGGTGATGCCGCGTTCCCGCTCCAGGTCCATAGAGTCGAGGACCTGCTCCATCATTTCCCGTTGCGAAAGAGCCCCCGTCACCTCCAACAGACGGTCGGCCAACGTGGACTTGCCGTGATCGATGTGCGCAATGATAGAGAAATTGCGGATGAATTCGGGGTCCATTCGGTGTGGGCTGCTCTGTATAGAGAAAGCTCTGTTATTGTAATTATCCCATACACCTGAGAAATCTCCGCCAGATGCTACACTGGCAAAAGCCGGAATCGCAGACACATGCCACGTGTAATCGAAGGCCAGCTTGCTGCCGGAGGCTTGCGATTTGCCATTATCGTCAGCCGCTTCAACAGCTTTATTACGGAACGCCTGCTCGCCGGCGCGCTGGATGCATTGACACGTACCGGGTGCGATCCGGAGGCGATCGATATCATCAAGGTCCCGGGTTCCTGGGAAGTGCCGCTGGTGGCAAGCGAACTGGCCAAGCAGCACCGCCATAACGCTATCATTTGTCTTAGCGCCGTGATTCGCGGGGAAACGCCGCATTTCGATTATGTGGCCGCCGAAGCAGCCAAAGGAATTGCCCATGCGGCTGCGGAATCGGGTGTGCCAGTGGCCTTCGGCGTGCTGACCACCAATACCTTGGAGCAAGCAATTGACCGGGCCGGAGCCAAGGGCGGCAACAAAGGCTTCGATGCCGCTATCACCGCCGTCGAAATGGCCAATCTGCTGCGTACGCTCCATCAGGCCCCCTAATGCCTTCCCGCCGCAGATCCCGGCAACGCGCCTTACAGATCTTGTTTTCGTGGGATGCCCGCCGGCAGCCGGTCAACGATGCGCTCGATGCTTACTACGAAACCTTGTTCTCGGAGGAACATCCGGGCCGTGACCCATTCGTAGCCGACCTGGTGCGGGGAACCATACAGAACTTGAGCGAAGTGGACGAACGCATCGGCCGCCACGCCGAGCACTGGCGCCTGGAACGGATGCCCGCTGTGGACCGCAATATCTTACGGCTAGCGGTGTATGAAATGATGCATGGCGGTACGCCTGCGGCCGTCGCCATCGACGAAGCATTAGAATTGGCGCGGAAATTTTCAAACGAAGAATCGGTGCAGTTCGTAAACGGAGTGCTCGACGCCGTCCATCGCGAAATGGCGCCTTCTCAGTAGCTTGGACACGCGGCGCAGCCGCGCAGTATGCGCTTTCATAACTCGCTCACGTCTCAGGGAATTACGATCGCGGCTCGAAAGGCAAGCGTTTCCGAGCCGCGACCGCCAGGGAGCGGTCCGCGGGAATACGTTACCGACCTCTAAAATGATGTACTTAGCTATTGCAGGCGCGGGCGGTTCTGTTCGTTCAGGATCAAACCGTCAAAGATAGCCAGCACTTGTTTCCGGTAGGCGTACACGCGTTGCAGGTTTTCCCGGAAAGAGGCTTCAAAATCACGCGCTTTCAACCACTTATCCAGCATGGCGCGGGGCACGTCGATGTCCTGCCGCAGCGCTTCCACATCATGGCCGCGTAAAAAGAGCCCGTAAAAGAAGGCCGCCTCGCGTTGAGGCGCTAATGGATCGAATTCATCTCTCGCCGTCATAAACAACTCAGCGAAAAAGCTAGTATACCGGCCGCTGCAACTCGACGGCAAGTCCGATTTTAGGGGCAATTGCCTGGTAACATAACCCGTTTAGGAGGACTTGCGGGTGCCTACGTTAATTGACGCGCCGGTTCGCATCGAAGCAGCAGGAAACCAGCCCAAGCTCATCGAAGAATATATCGGAAAGGTGAATTCCGGAACTGGCGCAGTGAGCATCGCCCACATGCACAGCCCCGCCGGCTGGCAGGAGCCCGGGCAAACGCCCGAGTTCGATGAATATACGGTGGTGCTGAAGGGTATGCTCCGCGTGGAGCATAGTGGCGGCGACACGGAAGTGCGAGCCGGCCAAGCGGTAATCGCACATCGCGGAGAATGGGTACGTTATAGCAGCCCGGAAGCGCAAGGCGCCGAGTATATCGCCGTCTGCTTACCGGCCTTTTCGCCGGATACCGTTCATCGGGATCAGTGACGGACGCTTAGGCCGTCGCGAATGCAGTCGCCGAGCGCGTCTTGAATTCGTAGCGTTCGATGCGTACCGCAGCCATGCCGAGTTCCGCCCGCACTACGCGGCCCGAAGCGACCAACTGCAACAAACAAGTGCCCGCCAGCCGTGCCGGCCAGTTTACTGATAGCTCCACCATGCGTCCTGGCTGAAGCTGATCGTTGGTTGTAAAGAGAATACCGCCGCTGCTGATGTTGACGGTTTTCCCTGCGCCTGTCAGTTGAACGGTTTTGGCCTGCAGAAGCCGGTACTTCACTTCTGCACATACTGGAAAACGATTGTTTTCACGACGATCCGCCGTGCCTCCGAGCAACTGCCCTCCGTGTTTTTGTTCTGTTCTCATTTCTCTCCTATCATGTGCAAGCGGAGATTCATCAACAATAGCCTGAAAGCTTCAATTTAGCCACAGAAAACTTGGTACTTTGGTCACATTTTCGAAGCCGCGTTCTAAGGTACATACCTTTTGCCGGCCGCGACCCTCCACCCCTCCGGATACCCGTCTGATATTCTGAGCTCATGGATTCCGGCCAGCTCCGAGCGTTATTTCAACAGCTGCGGGACGGAGCCGTCGATATCGACGCAGCACTAACCCGCGTGCGTCACATGCCCTTTGAGGATCTAGGGTTTGCGAAGATCGACCACCATCGGGCGTTGCGTCATGGAATGCCGGAGGTGGTGCTGGCCAAAGGCAAGACTCCCGAGCAGGTGGTAGCAATTGCCTCCAAGCTCCTGGAAGTTTCGCCCAATGTTCTGATTACGCGTACAGATTGCGAATCTGCTTCAGCTCTAATCGCGCAACTGCCGGAAGCGGAGCATTTTCCCTTATCGGGAGCAGTCCGCTTCTGGCGCGACCGGACGGTCCGCGGGAAAGGAACCATCGCCGTTGTATCGGCCGGTACCAGCGATATTCCCGTCGCCGAGGAAGCACAGGTCACCGCCCAGGTGATGGGCAATCATGTCGAAACAATCTACGATGTGGGGGTCGCCGGCATCCATCGCCTGATGCAAAACCGGGAGCGGCTGCTCGAAGCCCGCGTCATCGTGGTTTGTGCAGGCATGGAGGGCGCCTTGCCCAGTGCAGTGGGCGGCCTGGTATCCTGTCCGGTCATTGCCGTGCCCACCAGCATCGGCTACGGCGCTAGTTTTCACGGGTTGGCGGCCCTGCTTGGAATGCTGAACAGTTGCGCCAGCAACGTCACCGTGGTGAACATCGATAACGGGTTCGGCGCCGGCTACGTGGCCAGCCTGATTAACCGGCCCTAACACGAAAATTAAAAGCCAGGAAAGCCCTTCAGCATCCCGCTGCTGAGCATTCCGGCAAAGCCGCTCGGTTCGAGTCCGACTGAGGCGCTGGAAGCGAGAGGGTTGCTGGAACAGAAACTGGAAGGAATCACGTAAGAGGGATTCGGCAGCGAGGGCACATCCACTCGAGGATTGCTTAGATCCAATACATCGACGATATTTCCCACATCCGATGAAGTCTCCCGGGCTGCCAGTGGCGGAACATTCCAGTTCCATTCGATCAGCTTGAGCACGGAGGTGTGATCGAAAACCGTGCTATTCACACGAGGGTTCAATGGGTTGCCGCGCGTCCAAGGTGACGCCACAATGCACGGCACGCGAATTCCCAACAGCGCCTTGCCGTTGACCAGGTCAGGATCGACGTTATTCGGCGCCAGCGCCCGCGGCGGAACAATGTGGTCGAAAAACCCGCCCCACTCGTCAAAATTGATTACCACCACTGTGTTCGCCCAATTCGGGCTTTGCGCGATCGCATGGAACGTCTTCGCCAGGAAGGCATCGCCGTTGCGAATATCGGAATGCGGGTGATCGTCAGTTCCTAAATTGCCTACGAGCGTAAATCCCGGATCGACATAAGAAACTGCGGGCAGGGTGCCGGCTGCGCAATCCGAAAGAAATTGCGAATGGGTATGGGAAATGCCGAGATATTTGGTTCCCCATAGGGCTACGAAAGGAACATTCGAGAAGTAATAGCCGTGACTGACGCCCTGGGCCGCCAGGTGATCCCAGATCGTGGGCAAGGTGGAGATGGTGAGCGAGTCGCTTAGCCGGTCGGTCTGGCCGGCGTGCTGGAAAATGCGATTGGGGAAAGTGGGGCCGAGGATGGAGGGAAAGTAGCGGTCGCAGGTCGTATAATTCCGGGCCAAAGCCGCCAGGAAAGGAATGTTGGCTTCGGTGTAATAGCCGATCGGGTAAACCGTGTTGGCTTGGACTTTCAAAAAACCATCCATGGCGCCGTTGTCGTATTCCGTGCGCGCCCCGGTATAACTGTGGTCGGGGTCGGGATACGAACAGCCCGTGAAATCGGGGGCCAACGGAAAGGTGTTATGCACGGTTCCGCTCCGATCGGCATAGCTCAGCCCGGCCTGCTTGCCGTCAGCGTTGGGAAGCCAGCCGAGAAAATGGTCCAGGCTGCGGTTCTCCATCATAATGAGGACCACATGCTGTATGGAGCGAGCCCCCGCCGTGGCGTTACCAATCCGCCCCGCCACAAACGGCGCTGCCGCCGCTGCGGCAGCTTTCTTCAGGAACGTTCGGCGTCGCATCCGGCCAATATAAAACAGGACCTGTTACAGCTCGAAGAAACGTATGTTTCGCATGAGATAATCAGAACAATTGGCATGAATCGGCTTGGCGCGATTTTGGCCGGGGCGCTGCTGCTATACGGCTGCCACAAGAAGGTAGTCCGGCAGGTCCCTCCGCCGCCTCCAGCGACAACTCCGGCAACCAGCGTCCCCCTGGGGTACACCGAAACCGGTTTGGCGAGCTGGTATGGGCACCCCTATCACGGCCGGCCCGCGGCAGACGGCGAAATCTACGACATGGAGCAGATGACCGCCGCCCACCGCACCCTGCCGTTCAATACTTGGGTCCGCGTGTATGACCTCGATACCAACAAGAATATCGATCTGCGCATCACCGACCGCGGACCGTTCGTGGACGGACGCATCATCGATATTTCGCATGCTGCGGCGCGCGCGATCGATATGATTGGCCCCGGGACGGCCCGCGTTCGCATCGAAGTGATCCGCTTGCCGGAAGTGCTGGAGCCGGCAATCTTCGCTGTCCAGGTCGGCGCATTTCGGGACCGGGAGAACGCCGAGCGCGTGCGCCAGGAGATGGAATCCCGCTACGGTGCCGCCCGAGTGGTCTTGCGGACCGGGAATCCCAACGTCTGGCGCGTCCTGGTGGGCACCGAAAGCACGCAGAATCAAGCCGCTAGTCTCGCCGAGCGAATTCGCCGGGAGAATCATGAGAAAAACGCTCCCTTCGTCGTACGAGTAGATTCAGTGTAATTTCAGCGGGATTATGAATCCGTCCGCGACGGAGTATGCCCACGGCTTAGTGGGCCAATCGCCGGGGATCGTTTCCATCCGGCGGCTCATTGAAAAGGCGGCGCGGAACCGGCTGCCGGTGCTGCTTTTGGGCGAGAGCGGCACCGGAAAAGAGGTGGTGGCGCGCGCCATCCACGACGCCAATCCGCGAGGCCAGTTCGTACCCATCGACTGCGGTTCCCTGGTTGGCACGCTCATGGAAAGCGAGTTGTTTGGCCATACCAAGGGCTCCTTCAGCGGCGCGACCGAAAACAAAAAAGGACTGGTGGAGCTGGCCGACGGCGGCACCGCCTTCTTCGATGAAATTGGCGACCTCCCGCTGGAAATGCAGGTCAAGCTGCTACGTCTTCTTCAGGAGCGCGAGTTCCGTCCCGTCGGTTCCCTGCACTGGCGCAAGGTCGATCTCCGCATCCTCGCGGCCACGCACCGCGATCTTCAGGCCGAGGTCGCGGCGGGCCGTTTCCGCCAGGACCTCTATTACCGGCTGCATGTCATGACCATCCACCTGCCGCCGCTGCGCGAGCGAAAAGAGGACATCCCGCTGCTGTTGGGGCATTTCATCGACCAGGGGCGCGCCGAAGGACTGCCCGATTTCTGCGCCGGCGATGACGTCATGCGCGCATTTCTTACCTACAATTGGCCCGGAAATGTCCGCGAGCTGAAGCATTGTATCGACCGCATGGTGGCCATCAACTCGGAAGCCGTGCTGCAGGTGGCCGATATGCCCACGGCCTTGCAACAGGCTCAGCAAGCTTGCGCGCCACAACTGCAGGATCTCTCGGATATTCTGCAGCACCACGCCTTCGCGCAGTTTGTGCACGGACCCGTCTCTCCCGTCATTTCGGTCCCGGAGAGCGAACGGCAGGCGATCCTTCGTGCCCTGGAGGAAACCGGCGGCGAGCGCGCCAAAGCCGCCCGCTTGCTCGGCATCGGCCGCACCACGCTCTACCGGAAGATGAAACAATACGGTTTCGATTGACGATCGCACTCGACACCACCTACAGCATTGGAGAGCATCTTTCCGGGGTCGGGATTTACTCCCGCGAACTAGCTTTTGGCCTGGCACATGCTCACCCGGACACGGACTTTGCATTCTGCTACCGCCCGCATCGGTATCTCCGCTCTTGGCAGGAGCAGTTGCCCCGAAACGTCCGGCGCCGGATTCTGGCCGAACCGCTAGGCCCGCGTTCCGCCGGTCTCTTTCATGGCCTCAACCAGCGGCTGCCCGCGCTCCGTTTGCGCCGCGCGGTCGCCACATTTCACGATCTATTCGTTCTATCGGGCGAGTATTCCACGCCAGAATTCCGCGCGCGTTTCGCGCAGCAGGCGCGAGACGCCGCGGCGCGCGCCGATGCGATCATTGCCGTCTCTGCATTCACCAAAAGCCACGTGACGTCGCTGTTGGGAATCGAGCCGCGGAAGGTCTACGTGGTCCACCATGGCATTCGCGCGCTGGTATTGCCGCCGCTCGCCAGAGAAAGAATCATTCTCCATGTCGGCGCCATCCAGAAACGCAAAAACATTGCCCGCCTGGTGGAAGCATTCGAATCCGTAGATGCCAGTTGGAGATTGGTGCTGGCCGGCTCTTCCGGTTACGGCGCGGACCAGATCCTCTCACGCATCGCTGCCAGCCCCGCCCGCCCCCGAATTTCGGTGACAGGCTACGTAACCCCCAATCAACTGGCGGAATGGTACGCCCGCGCCTCGATTTTTGCCTTCCCCTCGCTCGATGAGGGCTTCGGCATGCCGGTGCTGGAAGCGATGGCGGCCGGCGTTCCCGTGCTTACCTCAAACAGCTCCGCTCTCCCGGAAGTGGCCGGCGATGCAGCCCTGCTGATCGATCCCGAGCGCACCGACAGCCTCGCGGATGGACTCCGCCGGCTCTCCAATGCCGATGATCTGCGCGCCACCCTTGCGGCACGCGGCCGCGAGCGGGCGAGCCTGTTTACCTGGCAAAAAGCCGTCCGCGAAACCTGGGAAGTTTACCGGGCCGCCATGTGACAAGCGTTCTCTTGGTGCTTGCGCCCCTATTTTGGCAAGATCAATCGCCGTGTTCTTGGAATATAATGGCACGATTTGATCGATATGATCGCTTTATTTCTTATGCTGGCCCGATCCGGCCTTAAGGGGGGAGCGCTACATGAAATTCCTGAAGAGGCTTTTCGCGAAGCTCTGGCAGTCCTGGAGCAAGACTTTAGATAATTTCCTGCTGCACCATTCGCACGCCTGCGAAATCGTCACCTTCATCGGCGCCTTGGCATTTCTGGTCTTGGGTGCCTACGAGGCGCGCCAGCTCAGTTCGCTGGCCGCGAAGCTGCTCTCACTGCCGCGCGAAGCCATCCCGCAGCAATTTGGCGCCCTCGAGTCGCTGGTTCTCGATGGATTCGACTCCGCTATTCCGGTCCAGCCTTGGCCAGAGTCCGTGGCCAAAAAGATGAATGACATCCAGCAGGCTCTCAAGCAACCTCACAGCCTCGGCACCTCGGTGCACTTGCAGCTTCTGCTGCAGGGCGGACAGGGCTCGATTCGCGACCAGTACCTGACGGACGACAATCATAAGGTGGGACTCTTTCTTCCAGCGATTGCCTTGTCGGGAGTCGCAAAAGGATCCGCTCCCCTAAAGGCCACCGCAGTTGATCTCAATCAGTTGGTCGCCAAAGCGCCCCAGACTGCCAAAGACCTCGCCGCCAGCGCAGAAATCGCTCCTCTGTTGCAGCAAATGGCCAAGGAAGCAGAGCATGCTGGCGGCATGCTGCAGGTTTATTTTCTGACGACGACCGGTATCCTTCGGATTTACAGCGATGCCGGAGTGAAGGTCGACAACTATAACCCTCACCGGTTTTTCCCGGAGCGTCCGTATTTTTGGGCTACACTCGAACGCGAGAAGCCGTCAGCCGGGGCCTCCGCGAATCCGTTTACGTACTGGACACGGCCCTACGTAGATCTGGGCGGCCATGGAATCGTGCGGACGATGTGTAAGCCGGTTTCCAAAGGTACGGACTTGAGCGAAGCAGCCGTGTGCGCCGATGTCGGTTTTCCCGAAAAGGAAACCAAAGAGACAGTAACAAGCGAAATTCGTGCCTTTCGGATGGACCCACCCAAGGAGATCAGATGCACCCTCCCCGACCGGCAAGACAACGGCTTTACACCACCAGCTAACTGTTGGGAGACAGAGCAAGCTACGACTTCCAAATTGGCCAAGCTGGTGGTGGAGGAATTGGGGGATCCCAAAACCCGAGAGCGAACTTTAGGAGGAATCCACCAACTGGCCGGCTCACCGGACCCTGCCTGGCCGGTACGGGTTTTTAAAAAGCGCATCAGAAGAATCCCCTACCTGGGGACCGCCATTCGTTTTCTGCTTCCCCTCCCCAGCTCCGGACCGTTCTACTTCACGGTGCCTTTGTCCATCAGCTCCATTGCAACCAAGCCGGGGCAACAAGCCAAATTCCTGATTTGTGCGGTCGATTTCGGTCTGCCCGCGATGTGGCTGGTTGTGGCCGTCAGCGGCGCGAGCCTGTGCTCCGGGTGTCTGCTGTTGTGCTTGTTCTACTCCTTTCAAGCCAAACGAAAGGCTCAGAGTTTCATCGCCAGCCTCGAACAAGTGATGGAAATCAATCCCGTGCCCTTTGTCCATCTGAGCGAAGAGTGGAAAATCGTTGGGTCCAATGTGGCGTTCGAACGATTGATTGGCTTCTCAAAGGCCGAATTGAAAGAGCGGAAGTTCGAGTCCATTCTCACAACCTCGTCGCAAGCCCGCCATGCGGCGGTGGCCCAACTTCGGCAGAAGCGATTGTGGACCCGGCCGTACGAGCTCATTCTCCTTACGATTAACCAGGTACAAGTCACGGTGGTGGTGTGCGGGTCGATGATCGATATGCCCAGGACGAGCAAGCTCAACGCGAAAGAGCCGGCCGACACTTTCTTGCATACGTTCGGTGTAATTGTGCCGAAAGCCCAATTAGCGGACGAGGACTTGCGTCGGCTCCAGGTATTAGGCCTGGACTTGTCACTGCCTGAGTTCAAGGAACTCCTCGGCAAGAGCGCCAAGCCGGCCGGGTAGAGAACCGCGGTTCCGTCCTAAGCTGGCGCAAATAGGCGGCGCAAATCGCGGCAAGTGTTTCAAATGGATCGGCATCAATCGCCCGGATCAGCGCGCGGCTCGTTACATTGCCAAAAGCCGTCCGCGAAACCTGGCAAATCTACCGCGCCGCTATGTGATTGGAATCCCTCTCGTTTTCGATACAGAAGGATTCAATCAAGTCCGTATCCGGCAGCAGGCGCGCGTTCACGGTATAGGTAATCGGCCTGGTATAGGTTTTGGGATCGTCGATCGTAATCTGAATCTCCATATGGCCGAAATCGCGGCGTTGGAATCGTTCCGTCACCCGCATCGCCTCGCTGTGCGGATGCCCAATCACATCGAGCGGGCTGCGATCGGTCAGTCCCACAGTTTCCACCACCAGAGTGTCGCCTTCCCACTTCCCAATCGAGGAGCCCAGCCAACTCGGTTGCGGATCGCTCGGAAGGGGCCGGCCGTCCATAAAGATCTGCCGGAAGAAGGTGTCGCTTTCATATAACGCCAGCATCAGCCCACGCGTCTGGACGATCTTGAATGCCACCGGGTAAGCGTCCACCATCGGAGTCGATGGGGGCGTACACAGATTTTTCGGACCGGCAGTCGCGGCCGCCTCCATCTGCTTATGGAAAGCTGCCGCCGCGGCGGGTTGCATCGGCTCTTCGCCCGGCTTGAACTTGGGAAGCACGTTGAAGAAATATAGGGACGGATCATCCTCTCCCAGCCCGTTCACTCCGCCAGGCACGTACTTCACCAGTTCGTCGTAGGGCGCGCCCTCCGCTTGCCAGATGCCGGAAAGATCCGGCTTGCCATCGGAAGAGCGCGGCGCGGGTGCGCTCAAATTCGCCTTCCCATCCCGTGTGCGCGGGGTCCGGGGGTTCTTATAATTCACCCATTGCGCCGGCAATTCGACAGCACATGCGGCGGCCAGCATCACCGCGCAAAAAATACGAGCCTTCACGATATCCTCCGAGAGTACTGCAACCGGCATCACTACCCAAGAAGTGAGCCAGGGCGTGGATTGGTTTCATCTTACGATACTTTCCCGCACCCTGGAGTACCGATCTTTTGGCTACGGTTTGCGATATAATCCCCGCTGATTCAGTACCGATAGCCCGCAAAAGCGGGTCGCAGGAGGGGACTCGATGGACACATCGTCTCAATGGTTTGTGCGTGGAATGGCCGTAGCGTGCCTCGCGGCTGCGGCAGCGTTGCCGGGCAGCGCCCAGTCCGGCGCCAAGAATGGCGAATGGCACAATTACGGTGGAGATCTCGGAAATACCCGCTACTCCCCGCTAGACCAGATCAACGCCGGCAACTTTAACAAGCTGGAGGTAGCCTGGCGCTTCAAGACCGACAATCTTGGTCCACAGAAAGAAGCCAACCTCGAAGGCACGCCACTCATGGCGAAAGGCATCCTGTATGCCACCGCGGGGACGCGGCGCGCCGTCATCGCGCTCGATGCCGCCACCGGCGAACTGCTTTGGACCCACAGCGAGAATGAAGGGCAGCGCGGCGCTGTAGCTCCCCGTCAGCTTTCGGGCCGCGGCTTGGCCTACTGGACCGATGGCAACGAAGAGCGCATTGTCTATGTCACGCCCGGTTATCGCATGCTGGCGCTCAACGCCAAAACGGGCGCCCCGATCGCCGGCTTCGGCAAGAACGGCGTGGTCGATCTGAAAGATGACGACGATCAGGAAATCGATCCGCTGAGCCCGGACATCGGCCTGCACGCGACGCCGCTCATTGCCAAAGACGTGATCGTCGTCGGCGCGGCCCACAAACCCGGTGGCGTTCCGAAGAGTAAGACCAACGTGAAGGGCTACGTGCGCGGCTTCGATGTGAAGACCGGCAAGCGCCTGTGGACCTTCCACACCATCCCCAAACCCGGCGAGTTCGGCCTGGACACCTGGGAGAACGATTCGTGGTCTTACACCGGCAACACCGGTTCCTGGGGTCAGGCGGCCATCGATGAAGACCTCGGGCTGGTATATCTGGGCGTAGAGCTGCCCACCGGCGATTATTACGGCGGGCATCGCCCTGGCAATAACCTGTACGGAGAAAGCCTGGTCGCCGTAGATCTGAAGACCGGTCAAAAGAAATGGCACTATCAATACGTCCACCACGGCATCTGGGACATGGACAACCCTTGCCCGCCGATTCTGGTGGATCTCAATATTAACGGTCGGACGGTCAAAGCAGTGGCGCAACCCACGAAACAGGCCTTCACGTACGTTCTGAATCGCGAGACCGGCCAGCCCATTTGGCCCATCGAGGAACGGCCCGTTCCCAAAGGCGATGTTCCGGGCGAATGGTATTCCCCCACGCAGCCCTTCCCCACCAAGCCCCCAGCCTTTGACCGCCAAAGCATCGGCATCGACGATCTGATCGACTTCACGCCCGAGTTGCGGGCCGAAGCCGTGAAACTGGTTGCCCGCTACAAGCTCGGCCCCATGTTCACGCCGGGCGTGGTGAGCAAATGGGAAGGTCCGTTGGCCACGCTCACGGCTGCAACCGCCGGCGGCGGCTCGAACTGGCCCGGCGGCTCCTACGATCCCGAGAAGCACGTGATGTATGTGTCTTCGCAAAGCACCGTCACTGCCATAGGACTGGTGCCGCCCACACCGGACCGCTCCGATATGAACTTCATCTCCGGACAGGCTCGTCCGCCGGCTGGCACTGCGGAAGCAGGCCGTGGCGGCCGCGGAGGAGCGGGTGGCGGTCCCGGTGGCGGCCTGACCGTCGAAGGTCTGCCGCTGCTCAAGCCTCCCTACGGTCGCATCACCGCTTACGACCTCGATAGAGGCACCATCCTTTGGCAGGTAGCGCATGGCGACACTCCGGATAACGTGAAGAAGTACGCCCAGGAGCACGGCCTCAATATCCCGCGCACCGGCCGCACGGGCCAGGCGGGAACGCTGGTCACGAAAACCCTACTGATCGCCGGCGAAAAGGGAATGAACACTCAGACTGACGGTTCTCGGGGCGCCAAGCTGCGCGCGTACGATAAAGCCACGGGTAAGGATGCCGGCGAGGTCGTCATGCCCGCGCCGCAAAGCGGTTCGCCCATGACCTACATGCTCAACGGCAAGCAGTACATCGTGCTGGCCATCAGCGGCGGCGGGTACAACGCCGAATACGTCGCCTACCGGTTGCCGGATTAGAGCCGCCATGCGGCGGCTCTTTTGGATCGTCGCGGGCGCCGCCGGCCTGTTCTGGCTATCGGCCCCGCCCGCGGCCGCTCAATGGCTGCGCTATCCCACAGCGGGAATACCGCGCACCGCCGATGGCAAACCGAACCTCGCTGCCCCCGCGCCCCGCACGGGCTGATGGCAAACCCGACCTCTCCGGGCTATGGATGCGCGCCAGCGGCAAGTATCTGAACAACCTCGCCGCCGACCTGAAACCAGAAGAGCTCGCCTTCCAACCGTGGGCCGCCGCGCTCTTTCAGGCCCGCGATGCCAATCTGGGCAAGGATCGTCCCACAGCGCACTGCCTGCCTCATGGCGTGCCGGACCAGATGGCCGTTGGCTACCCATTCAAAATCGTGCAGACGCCGGGCCTGACCCTGATTCTTTACGAAGAGATGACCCACTACCGCCAGATCTTCACCGATGGCCGCAAGCTTCCCGAAGACCCGAACCCCACGCTGCTGGGCTACTCGGTAGGCCGTTGGGAAGGCGACGAACTGGTGGTGGACACCGCCGGCTTCAACGATGTGAGTTGGCTGGACGATCCGGGGCATCCCCATACCGATGCGCTGCATGTCATCGAACGCATGAGCCGTCGCGACTTCGGCCACATGGAAATCCGTATCACCATCGACGATCCGAAGGCGTATACCAAGCCCTGGACGGTCACCGAAGCCTTCAATTTGATGCCCGATACGGAACTGCTGGAGAATATCTGCGAAAACGAGAAAGACGTGCGGCATCTGGTGGGACAGTAGGGGGTTCTGTCCCACCGGAAGCTACATTTCCCAGCAACGGATAGCGCGATTCCAGCGTCATCCTAGTGCGGTTTGCGGTGGGAGGTCATATGAAGTACCTGATCCTGCTGTTGATGCCTTCGGCGCTGTGGGCCGGTCCTGCGCGGTTCGCCCGCCTGGGCGAGTTCGAGGGCACGGTGGAAACACAACTTCAGGCGGCAGCCCCGTGGGCCGCGGCGCAACGCAATCTCCCGCTGCCGGAGTCGGCGTGGATCCGCACCGGCGCTTCTTCCCGCATGGAAATCGAACTCGACGAAGGTAGCGCGCTACGGCTGGGCCCCGATTCTCAGGCCGAACTTTCCGATTACTCGCGGCTGTCCACCGGCCAGCGCGTCACTCTCCTTTCCCTGGATCACGGGTTGGCTTACTTCGCCGGCCAGCCGGAAGGGAACGATTCGCTCAACCTGGCGGTTCCCGGCGCGCAGATTATTCTGCGCCGCGGCGCGCATGTGCGGCTGGAGGCCGAAGAAACCTGGAGCCAGATCGCGGTTATGGAAGGCGCCGTGCGGTTTTCTTCGCCGGCGGCCGAAATCGACCTGAAAGAAGGACAAACCATCAAGATCGAGCCCGCCAATCCGGCCCGATTCTTCTTCTACCGCGAAGTCACCCGCATGGAACTCGACCAATGGAGCGCGGATCGAAACAAGGCTTTGACTGCCACCGCCTCCGCCCGCCACCTGTCGCAACGGTATGGCGCGGCGGATCTGGATGCGGCCGGCCAATGGATTCAAACCGACGATCTCGGCGCGGTGTGGAAACCCAAGATGGCCGAAGATTGGATTCCCTATCGCGACGGCCGCTGGCTCTGGTACGACGCTCTGGGCTACACCTGGGTGAGCCACGATTCGTGGGGTTGGCTGCCGTATCATTACGGGCGCTGGCTGCATCGCGATGGGATCGGCTGGGTCTGGGCGCCCGCCACCAGCGCGGTCTTCAAGCCGGCTGAAGTCTACTGGTTGCTGGGAGCCAAATTCGCGGGTTGGGGCCCGCTCGCGCCTGGGGAGGAATGGACGCCCTCCGCGCAGCCCGAGCAGTTCCTGAATGCCAATACCACCTATGCGGCGTTCAAGCAGGATGCGCGCGTCATCGATCCGGCCGGTTTCCAGGATCGGCCCAAAGAACCCCTTGGTGTGGCGGCATTCGCACTGGCGCTGCCGTCACCCGCCTTCGCGGCCGCGCGCCTGGACGCTGTGCGTCCCACACTGCGCGCGGGCAGCACGCGCGTGACCCCTGTGCTCACCGGCGTGACTTTTCAGGAAGCCGCACTGCCGCGCGCTGCCATCACCAGCCCCAATCCACAGCCCGACCTGCCGCCTGATGCACCTCAGCCGGTGGCCGTAGTCACAAACGCGGGAGGAGTGCAGGCGCCCGTAGTCGTAGTTACGCAACCCACCGCGCCAGAACCGCCTCCCGAAGTCTTCTACCCCGCGCCGGTCTACACCGCCGTCATAGTAATGGACCCGCCGGAGCGAGTCGCTCCCCCGAAACGCAAACCGAACCCGCCGCCTTCGACCACACCACCTTCACCGCCGGCCGATCCGAAACCGCCGATTGCTCAGAAGACTACCAACGCGCCTCCGGTGGTCCGCCGCGAGCCGCCACCCGACGCTCCGCCAGTGAAACAGCCGGAGCCTCGGCCGCAACGGCCGGTGGCGCAGCCGCCGGCAGAGGGCAAATCGGCGCCCGGACAGTAGCTGTAGAGGAACATCTCCGCCTCCTCCAGCGGCCGTGCCCATAGGCGCCCGGATTAGCTAATATGTACTTAGCTAATGATTATCACCACCATCCACCGTGCTAAAACCAATCTTTCCCGTTTGATTGAGCAAGCCGAGCGTGGAGAAGAGGTCGTGATCGCACGCGGCAAAAAGCCGGCGGTCCGCCTTACACCGGTAAATCCCCCGCCGAAAAAACGGACTCCGGGCCTTTTCCGGGGTCAGTTTCAAGTCGGGCCGCAATTCTTTGAGCCCCTGCCGCCGGAAGAACTGGAAGCTTGGGAGTAACGCTTGTGCGCGTACTGCTCGACACGCATACTCTCCTCTGGTGGGCAATCAATGACCCAAGGCTTTCCAGGGGGGCTCGCTCCGCGTTGGCCTCCTTAAATTCGGAAGTGTACGTGAGCGCTGCGTCGGCATGGGAAATCGCAACCAAGGTTCGCCTTGGCAAGCTGCCGGGCGCCGAGGTCTTCGCCGCTGAATTCTCCGACACAATTGAGCGCCTGGGCTTCCGGGAGTTGGCTATCAGCGTCGCACATGGCCAGCGTGCCGGCTTGCTCCCAGGCGCCCACCGGGATCCGTTCGATCGCATGCTGATCGCGCAAGCGCAGGCTGAAAACATGGCGATCGTAAGCAATGAACGCCTGTTCGATACTTGGCGCATCCGGCGTATTTGGTGACGCCAACCCGGTGCCACCCAAACCTAATCGCCCGAACCTAATCGCCCGAGGGCACGCGCAGCCCCTCCGGTAAGTGGGCCGCCGCCGGCTTCCCGTTCCGTCCCGCAAAAACGAACCACACCAGCACCAGCATGCTGATTCCGAACACCGAATCGCCGGGTACCCGCATCCAGCGGAGCTTTTGCATCAGCGGAGATCCCAGGAACTCGCTGCTGCGCGCGAACCAGTAACCGTGCTCCACCGACGCCCAGGTTTGCGCCAGCCCAACCGGCAGCAGGCTGCCCACACACATCATCAGCAACCCGGCGTTCATACCCCAGAAGGCCAAGCGCAGCCACCCTTCCTTCCACTCGCCATACGGCTCCATGGCGCGCAGGCACACCAGCATCAGACCGATCCCCAGCATGCCGTAGACCCCGAACAGAGCCGCATGCCCGTGCAGCGGCGTGGTGTTCAACCCCTGCATGTAGTACAGCGCGATGGGCGGATTGATCATGAATCCGAACAGCCCGGCGCCCACCATGTTCCAAAACGCCACCGCCACGAAAAAGTAGACGGGCCATCGGTAGCGCTGCGCCCAGGCAGCCAGGCGCCCGCGTCGCAGATCGTCGATGGCCGGGTAGGCAATCATGGTCAGCGGCACCACTTCCAGCGCGCTGAACACCGAACCAAAAGCCAGCGCCACTGTGGGCGTGCCGGAGAAATATAGATGATGGCAGGTTCCGATGATGCCGCCCGCCAGGAAGATCGTGGCCGAAAGCAGGCTGGCCCGCGCCGCCAGCAGTGGACGGATCAGCCCCAGCCGCGCGAAGAAGAACGCGATCACCGTCGTGGCGAATACCTCGAAGAAGCCCTCCACCCACAGATGCACTACCCACCAGCGCCAGTACTCCACCAGCGAGAGATGCGTGTGCTGTCCCCACGTCAGCCCCGCGCCATAGAACAGGCCGATGGCGGTGGCCGACATCAGGAAGAGCCACAACAGTGGGCGCTGCTCGCCGCCGCCACCGTTCCGCAGCGCCGGCCGGATGGCCCGCACCACCAGGAATAGCCAGATCAGCAACCCCACAAACAGCAGGATTTGCCACCCGCGCCCCAGATCCACGTACTCGTACCCTTGGTGCCCCCAAAGGAATGAATTCGCATCCGACAACTTGTTATGAATGCTCATCCATTCCCCTGTGAGCGACCCCGCCACAACCAGCAGCAACGCCCCAAACAGCGCGTGGACCCCCAAGCTTTGAAATTTCGGCTCATGGCCGCTTACCAGCGGGCCGATGAACAAGCCCGCCGCCAGCCATGCCGTGGCGATCCAGAAGATGCCGATCTGTACGTGCCACGTGCGCGTCACGCTATACGGCAGCCATTGGGAGATCTTGAGCCCGTAAAAACCGTCCCCTTCCACCCCGTAATGCGCCGTCACGACGCCCATCAGAATCTGCACCAGGATCAGTGCGGTGACCACCCAGAAGTACTCCAGCGTAGCCCGCTGCGAAGGCGTAGCCTTCCAGTTCCCGAGCGGATCCGCCGCCGGCGTTGGCTCCCGGTAATCGTCGCCTTTCTGCGCCGCATACCACCACACCATCGCGCAGATGCCCGCCAGAAGCATGATGATGCTCACGCCCGTCCAGATGACGCTTTCTCCGGTCGGCTCGTTGCCCACTAGCGGTTCGTGCGGCCAGTTGTGAGTGTAAGACACCGTATCGCCGGGGCGGTCGGCCGCGGCGGACCACGCCGTCCAAAACAGAAACGCCGCAAACTGCCGCATGCGCGCCGGGCTGTCCACCGTACCCGCGGGAATTGCATAGGCCCTATTCCCATTCAGGAACACATCGGAGAAGTGGGCCAGGCAAGCCTCGAACGCCAGGGCACGCACCGGCTCAATGCGGATCGAATTGCTGCCGGCATCGTACCCGTTCTGCCGGTACATGGCCGCGAGACGCCCGCGCAGCCGGGCCTGGTCTTCGATCGGCAACTGTTCGTAGGGCTTGCCCAGTTCCGTCGTACCCCAGGCGTCGAGCACGAACGACGCCTCCCGGTGCAGCCAATCGGCGGTCCAGTCCGGCGCGACATAACTGCCGTGACCCCAAATGGACCCGACCTCCATCCCGCCCAATGCCTGCCACACGTTCTGGCCGCGCCCAATGTCTCCATCCGGAACCACAACTCCGCCATGCGTGTCCACCACTTTCGCCGGGATCGGCGGCATTTCCTGGTAGATGCGCGTGCCGATCCATCCCAGCACGGCAAAAGACCCGAAAAACACGACAGCAAAGCTGATCCAAAGCCTCTTCATGGAGTTCCCTTCTCGAAGATCAGACTAAGTCGCTTACGCTCCGCTCGCGGTGACTTCGGTCACGCGGCGTGCGGAAAATGGCACCGCGGAGGCTGGGGTGCGAACCCGGCACTCGCCGCCATTTGGCCCGGCACTTCCCGCAGATGCACGGGATCGAGGCCCCGTACCGATCGCCTCTGATTCCACCCTGCCGCCGTAGCCGGAAACACCACCCAGCCGGTCTCCGGTCCGTAAGCGATCCACTGTCCGGGGTGCATTGCGCTGCGATACAGTTTCATGATTTAGCCCTCCTTTTCTAAATGAGCTATTTGGAGTAAAAATATCTGAAATCATCCAGCTCTGCAAATGGTCTTTTGCGGGCGGGAAAAGCGTACCCCCATGAGCGGGTGGCGTGGGGGACGGAGGTGCTGACGCGTGGATCGCGTGCGGCTTCCGGAAACTTGGGTGTCGCTCCCGAGGCGTTGCCGGGCGCACATCCCGTGGCCTATAATCTCCTACTTATGCAGCAGGGTAGCCAGCAGGGCCGTGGGTACGGAACCCGGACCCGCCCCTCCGGAGCCGGGTAGACGCTGCCGCTTGCATTGGGATTTCCCCGGTTTTACAGCCCAAGGAGAGTGTTATGCCGTCAAAGGAACGATGCGCTCTGATCACTGGAAGTTCGCGCGGGATCGGACGCGGAATCGCGCTGAAACTCGCCCAAGAAGGTGTGCGGATTGGGGTTCACTACTATCAAAATGAAGCCGCGGCGAAGGAGACCTTGGCGGCCGTCCGAAACTGCGGGTCGGACGGATTCCTGCTGCAAGGCGATGTCCGCCGTCCCGAAGAAGTCGAGTGGCTTTTCGTTGAAACCCGGGACCAATTCGGCAAACTGGACATTTTCGTGAGCAATGCCCGCCCGGAAGCCGCCGAGTTCTTTCAGCCCCCGATGGACATTACGCTCCAACAATTGGATGCGGCTCTCGATTCCCAGGTAAAGGCATTTCTCATTGCCGCGCGGCAGGCGAGCGCTCTGATGTCGCACGGGGGTAGGATTATCGCTCTTACGTATGCCCAGGGCAGCCGGACTGGCGGCCTGCTGCCGTGGGTAGGGATGGGCTCCGCGAAAGCGGCCATGGAATCTCTCGTCCGTTATTTCGCGGTGGCGCTTGCGAAGCGCGGCATTACCGTCAATGCGATTAGTCCGGGCTGGACCGAGGATAGTGTGCTAAATAGCCTTCCGGACACGGTACAGACTCTGATCCGAAATTGGCATCAGCGCGGTTGGACCCCCATCGGACGCCTCGGAACGCCCGAAGATATTGGCAACGTGGTGGCGCTCTTCTGCTCCGAGCAGGCCGCCTGGATCACTGGCCAGGTGATCTACGCCGACGGAGGCGCATCACTCATGAGCCCCGAAGTACCTTCCGAGATCCAGCTTCCCGCTGAGCAGAAAGGCGCCGCAGCGGACGCGTAGCGCCCTACCGGCGGGCCGTCTGTGGGGCGGACGCCCTCATCCGCGGCCGGCCCCCACTATTACTTGTACTTGCGCAGCACCGCCAAAAGGCGGCCCTGAATTTGCACTTCGCGCCCCGGCACGATGATCGGCTTCAGTGCCGAATTGGCAGGCTGCAGCCGTACTTGATCTCCGGGTTCCCGGTAGAACCGTTTCAAAGTCGTTTCGCTGCCGCCGACCAGCGCCACTACGATATCGCCGTCGCGCGCTTGTGCGGTCTTTTCCAACAGGATGAGGTCGCCATCGCAGATGTGATCATCGATCATGGAGTTGCCGCGAACTTCCAGCGCGAACGTGTTCCCGTTGTTGGTAAATTCGGCAAAGTTGAGGGTTTCGCGTTGCTCCACCGATTCCACCGGCGATCCAGCCGCGATCCTCCCCAGGAGGGGAATCTCGGTCGCCGGCCGCGAGCGCCGTTGCTCCTGGAGGTATTTCGGCGCCAGTTCCAGCGAGCGGCTCTGATTGAACCCACGCTTCAGATAGCTCTTGGTCTCCAATGCCGAAATGTGCTTGTGCACGGTGGCTAGCGAAGCCAGATCCAGCCCATGGGCGATTTCCTCGTAGCTCGGGCAATAGCCATTCTCGTCCTGAAAATGGGCGATGAAGTCGAGCACCTGCTTTTGTCGCTTCGTAAGAGGCATAGCGGCTCCTTTCCTATTGTGGGCGAATAAAAGGGGAAAAGGCAAGAATAAAGTTTCGCTCGGGTTCCGCCGATCTGGAAATCGAGACTATGCTCCCGCAGGCCAACACGGTCTTAGACCCGCAGCGGAGTGAACAACTCCACGACCTGGCGCTCGATTGTTATCTGGCGCTGGTGAAAAATGTGGCCCATTACGCCATTGAATTCGATGACGAAATCACCGGCCCTTACCGCCACTACGTGAACGCGCTGGTGCCGGAAATCGAAACCGGGAGACCCCAAGCTTTAGAGGAAAGCCGCGGGTCGTTGCGTGCTCTGCTGCGCGACTACCGGGACAAGGCTTCCGCTTACGTGAACCGGCTGCGTGGAGAGCTGGCCGATACAGCCGCCGCATTTCAGCGCCTGCTCGAAACACTCACCCAAACCGGCGAATACCACGAAAATTATCTGCGGCACGCCCTCAACACGTTGCACGAACTTGCCACCGCAAATATGGCGCGGGAAGAGATGATGAGTTCCCTGCGCGCCGCCACTGAGACCATCGAAAAAAGCCTGGAAGAACTCAACCAGCAGCAGCGGTTAACCGTTTCGCAATTTGTAATCGAGATCGGGCTGCTGCACAAGCGGATCGACGCGTTAGAAGCGGCCGTATCCATAGATGCCCTTACCAAGCTGTTCACCCGGGCGGAAATGGAGCAGCGGATCCGGTCCGCCGAAGGCAGCGGGTCGATTTTGGTTCTGCGCGTCGATGGAGTCCGGCGCGCTGCCAGCCAGTTCAACCCGGCGGTAGCCCGGGAATTGGAGGGCGCGTTCATCAAGCGGCTGCGCAACAGCCTGTTGCCAGACGTCCTGATTGGAAAATGGGCCGAAGAAGAGTACCTGGTGATCAGCTCCATGTCCAACAAGGAGGCCGCCGGCCGGGCCGATTGGATCTGCGAGCACCTTTCCGGGGCATACGCCTGCCTGCAAGGCGGTAAAGCCGTCCGGCCCACCATACAGGTCAGTTCCAGGGTGCTCGATTGGCTTCCGGGCGGTCACCGGAACGCGAGTTTGGAGGAGATCGAAGCATTCTTCGCGAAATCGAAATACTGAGCACGATTGTGGGGCGGTCCTTTTCAGGCCGCCCCCAATCCTGCCGGCGCCCCTCCGTCTCGGAGGCTTTTCTGAGCCGCGACCGCCAGGGAGCGGTCGGTTGAAACTACTTACACCCGCTTCCCGAACCCGATATCCCTGCCTTACCGCGGCTCCATGCCCTTGGCCTTGTACACTGGCGCGGCGCCCGGGCCGGTGAGAAACGCGATCAACTTGTTCCCGGATTCGGGATTCTTGGCGTGCGCGCCGGCCGCGGCCGAGAAGCTCACGTAATTTTGCAGTTCCGCCGGGAACGCGCCGGCTAGCGTCACCCCGTGCATTGGCAGGATCTCGCTCACCAGAGTCAGCACCAGGCCGCCATCGCTCGAAGCGACCTTCTCCCCGGCGGCGACGGAGCCTTGGGTGAGCATCGTCTTGGGCTTCATCTCGGCCGCGATCCCCATCTTCTCGATCATGCGGTCGATGAAAACGCGGCTGGCCCCGTCCCCGGCATAGGCAATGAACTTGGCATTGAGGAGGGTGTGCTTCAGCGCGTCCGGGGTGCCGATGTCCGGCTTGGGCGCGCCGGCGTGAACGCCCACCCCGATTCCAGATCGTGCCAGGCGCGCCGGGCTGCCCGCCGCCTTACCGGACTTTACCAGGTCCTCGACCGCTTCTGAGGTCAGGATCGCTACGTCGAACGGCTCACCCCCGTCAATCTTCTGTTTGAGGCCGGTGGTCGTCCCAAATTCCAGTTCGAGCGGATGGCCAATGGCCCGTTCGCATTGCGGCTTCAATTCCAGAACGACTTCCCGCATGCCATTGGAGACGATCACGTGGACAGGCGTGGTTTGCGCCGCGGCGTAGGACGCAAGCAGAGCGAGTCCGAGTGGAACGATGGCCGTACGGGCAAGCCTGAAATGGAAACGCATGAAACCTCCGCGGGGCCGGTCTGAACCTGCCCCACAAATCCTATCATTCTTTGCCACGAAGTTTGCGGATCTCCTCCAGCCGTTCGCCAATGCGCTTCTCCACGCCGCGATCAGTCGGGAAGTAGTAGCGGCGTCCGGCCAGCGATGCCGGCAGGCACTCCATGTCCACCATGGCGTCGTCGAACTTGTGGGCATGTTGGTAGCCTTGGCCGTATCCCCAAGCCTTCATGTCGCGCGTCACCGCGTTGCGTAGATTCATCGGCACCGGCTCGGCAATGGTCCGCTCGACATCTCCGTGGACGGCGCCCATGGCACGATACGACGCGTCCGATTTTGGCGCCACGCAAAGGTAGATCGCGGCTTGCGCCAGCGCCAGGTCGCCTTCGGGGATTCCCAGGAAGTGCACCGCTTGCATGGCCGCTACGGCCTGCTCCAGCGCGCGCGGATCGGCCAGCCCGATATCTTCAATGGCCATACGAATCAGGCGGCGCGCAATGTACAGGCGGTCTTCGCCCGCTTCCAGCATGCGGGTGAGCCAGTACAGCGCAGCATCCACGTCGCTCGATCGCACCGATTTATGAAGCGCCGAAATCAGGTTGAAGTGCTCTTCGCCGCTCTTGTCGTAGAGCAGCACCTTGCGCTGCATCGCGTCCTGCACAGCCTGCTCGGTTAGCACGCCATCGGCCGAGGCGGCCCCGGCGGCCTCCAGCGTGTTGTAGGCCTGCCGCGCATCGCCATTGGCGTAGATGGCGATCTGCTCCAACAACTCTTCGGGCGCCTGCAGGCCGATTACCGGGAGAGCTCGCCGCAGCAACGTCACGATCTCCGGCACGGTTAAGCCCCGCAGCGCGTATACCCGCGAGCGCGACAGTAGCGCCGAGATCACCTCGAACGAGGGGTTTTCGGTCGTGGCGCCGATCAGGATAATATCGCCGCGCTCGACATACGGCAGAAACGCATCCTGCTGGGCCTTATTGAAGCGATGGATTTCATCAATAAACAGGATGGTGCGCCTGCCCATGCGCCGCAGCCGCTCGGCATCCGCCATCACCGCCTTAATTTCCTTGATGCCGCTGAGCACCGCGCTAAAAGGAATGAATTCGCAGCTCGTGATACGCGCGATCAGGCGGGCCAGCGTGGTCTTGCCGACTCCGGGAGGCCCCCACAAGATGATAGAGGTCAGCTCGTCGCGCTCGATCTGGCGCCGCAGCGGCTTGCCCGATCCAAGGATGTGTTCCTGCCCGATGAAATCTTCCAGGCGCTCGGGCCGCATGCGCTCGGCCAGCGGCCGCTTGGCATTATCTTGGACGGGCGCGGAATCGAACAGGCTCACGTCCGCCAGAATAGCGCACCGTCCCCTGGACACGCGGCGCAAGCCGCGTCCGCTTCCGCCCAGGTAAGGACGCTGCCGCCGGGTGTGCGGCGGACTTTTCATAATCCACTATGTATAGCGGACGCCCCCGCACCTGGTCCAGAGCCCGCCAGATGTATTCGCCCAGGACCCCGATCATGAACATCTCGACCCCGTGCAGGAGGAACATGGCGATCATGATCGAACTCCACCCCGGTGCTCGCGTGCCGAAGAAAACGCGCTGTGCTCCAAGCCCGATCGAGATGGCCACGCCTGCCAGAAACGACAGCACTCCGATCAGCGAGATCAGGCGGATCGGTGTGAAGCTGTAGGCCGTAAAACCGTCGATGAGATACTTCAGCTTCTTAAGGAAGGGCCATCCGGAAGCGCCCGCCGTGCGCTGCTTGCGCTTGTACGGGATCTCGACCGTAGACCCGCTGGCCTGCAGGATCTGGCCCTGCAGGAACCCGTTCGTTTCCGGATTTTCCAGGAGGCGCTCGACCACGCTCTGGTCCAGCAGGAAAAAGTCGAATCCTCCGCTGGGCAGGCCTCCCAGAGCATAGTGCCGCATTGCCCCGTAAAACAGTCGCGAAGCCCACCGCGCCGGCCAGGAGTCTTCGCGGTCCGCGCGAACCGCCAAAATGGTGTTGGCCCCGCGAGCCCAGTGCCGGAACAGCGTCAGAATCATCTCCGGAGGGTCTTGCAGGTCCGCCGAAATGACGCAGACGCACTCTCCCCGGGCCGCCTCCATGCCGGCGAAAATGGCCGGCACCTGGCCGAAGTTGCGCAGCAGGTTGATCACGCCAATCGCCTCGGGACGTTCCGCGCGCAATTCTTCCATGAGGGCCAGAGAGCCGTCCCGCGAGCCATCGTTGACCAGAATGAGCTCGAAGCGAAACTCCAGAGCGTGCCGGTCCAGGACGGCCATCAAAGTTTGCACGTTCGCGCGCAACCCGGCTTCCTCGTTATACACGGGGAGCACTACCGAGAGCAGGGGGAGAGGGGAATTGCGCACTCACTCTCAGGCTATGCCACGCGCGCAGGTTTCGTCCAACAACTTAATTGTTAACCAAAGGCAGCGGCCGTTTACAGACTACGGATCCACACCTGGCATTTTTCGTTCGAGGGTCCGGGAACATAATGCTGCAGTTCCGCCCGGAATGCCGAATCGGTGGAATAGTAATCCAGGAAATCGAACTGCAATGGCCCGAGCGCCTGTTTCCAGGGGCCGCGCTGGACCAGCAGGACAGCCGGATGGTCTACGGTCATCGCTTGTACCACCTGATCGAACAAGGCGCGTTCGGCTTCGCTCATCTCCGCTCGCGTATGATAGCGGGCCAAGGCCGGCTGTGCGGATTTTGCGGCGGACTGCACTTGGTCCTGATACATGCCGGCGACCGGCCATAGATCCGGAGGCGCATTGCGCGCGCCGGCTTCCAGCACCAGGGGAAAAGCCATCCACAGGTCGGTCGATAGCGACAACACCTCTCTTTGATGGGCATATCGGGCAACCACCGGCTCTACCGGATCTTTTGGATAGAGTGGCGGCGCAACCGTCGCGGTGAACAACGACCAAACCGCCACTCCCGCGGATAGAACCGGAGCAATGGCCGCCTTTTGACGGGAGATATCGAGTATGACCAGGCCCGCGCAGAGAAATGCCCAGAACAGAGCCGGAGCGATGTGATACGAGAAGCCCTTGCGCTGGATGAGACACTCCAAAACGAATCCAGCCCCGCAACAGGCGCTCAACCGGATGAGCGGCCGAATTGCAGGTTGGGCCTTCCAGAGCAGCGCGGCCACCATGGTGAAAGAGGCAGGAACCAGCGGCGCGAATAGCCCAAATGGGCCATCGAACGCACCGTAATAGCGCCCCGCCAGCGAAGCCATACCGAGATAGGAAGGGAACAGCGCGATGGTGGCGATCCAAGACAATCCAGAGACCGCCGGCACGGCCCAGGTTTCCGGCAGTCGCGCCACGCGGCGCCAGCCTATCGCTGACGCCAGCCACAGCACCACGAAACTCCAGGGAACCAGAAAATACGGTTTGATCGCGATCGCAACCGCCGCCACCCCCAGCAGGATCCGCAACAGTTTGCCGGGCGTCTCACCCCGCACGCGAAGATACGCCGCGAGGACCGGTGGAACCAAGCAGAGCGCCACCAGGGGATCGCGCTGCCCGAAATCGCCGCGGCTCAATGACAGTGCCCCAGCCGCAATCAACACCAGGAGAAACGCGCGCGATCGCATTCGCCGGAGTTCGCGTTCTGTGACGATCAGGATCGCGGCCACCACCAGCCAGATGCCGCCATAAAACACAGCTTGGATGGGAACCCGCAACAGCGCCGAAAGGTACGCCGTCGGCAGGTGAACCAGATAGGTGAGCGGCAGATTCTGGCTTTGCAGATCGTGGTAGAGCTTCGCGCCATCACGGAGCCGCATGGCCGCGTAGAGATACCATGCCACATCCCCGTTCACGCGGTTGCGCCAGCACCAGACAGCATTAGCCGCAAATAGCGAGAACAGAACGGCCGCCCAGAACAAGCGGCGCAACACAGGACGCACTGGTCCGAATATAGCATCCCATCCCGGAAAGGAAAGGCTGGCAAGAGTTAGTGCCGAAGCCTTAACTCCTGCCGGTCCAATTGTATTTGGTCCTGCAGGCTTGTAGGCCAGCGTATTTCCAGCCTCACGCAGCCATCGGGCCCAGAGTGTCCTGGTGGGGCAGACGGTCTTGCTGTCTGCCGACGGTGCCTTACATCAAGGCCGTGGGCCGCCGCGTCCAGCCGGTGCCCTTGTCCTTGGCAATCGACTCCACATCCTTCACATAGGCGGTGGCCTGCGTGAGGATATGGTGCAAATCGTTGCCGATGCTCACAAATGTGAAATCCTTTTGCAGGAACTCGCCCACGCGCGCAGTTCCAAACAGGAACAAGCCGAGAATCACATTGTTCTTCTTGGCCGCGGCCCGCAATTTATCCGTGGCCGCCTGCAGTTCCGGCGAGGTGTACATATGCGGGAACTCGTATTTCTCGTAAAGCCCCATCGACATACACAGATCGTTCTGGCCCAGGAACAGAATATCCACTCCCGGTACAGCGGCGATCTCGTCGATGTTCTTGATGCAATCAGCCGTTTCTACTTGCAGCGCCACGATGGTGTTGGCGTTCGCCGCACCCGCGTATCCCAGCAGGCCGGCACGGTTCATGCTGCGCTGCGGGAAGTAGACCGATCTCGTACCCGTGGTCGGGTAGCGCGCGCAACTGACCGCCTGGCGGGCTTCATCCGCCGTGTTGATGTATGGCACCAAAACGCCATCGGCGCCCATATCCAAGGCCTGTTGAATTCCGGGGCGGTCCTGGTATCCGCCCACCCGGACCATGGATTTGGCGCCCCCGTTCGCGATCCCCGCGATCATGCCGGACAGGCTTTCATATCCCATGGGCCCGTGCTGCGTATCCACAAGCAGCCAATCGTAGCCGCTGTGAGCCAGTTGCTCCGCCACGGTGGGACTGTGGGAATTCAAGAACAGACCCAACTTGAGCTGTCCCGCGCGCAATTGCTTCTTAAACTCAGCTCCACTGAGCACTTCACTCATTTCGATGTTTTCTCCTGATCCTGGGCAGCGGCCAGTTGGCCGGGAAATGCCCCGGAATGAAAGTATACACTGGGCGCTGTGCGGCTTTTTCCGAGCCGCGGCGGTCAGCGAGCGTCTCATGCCGCAAAAACGTTGTAATTCTCCGCTTCGATCTGCTCCCCTTCAATTCGCCGCACACCGGACGCCCATATTGCGGTGGGCGGTCTTCGGGGGCGCCCACAGACGATCCGACACCCGGAGATCGCGCGCAATATTGTAAAACGAGCCACCTCGCAGGATTCGTTGCCGCGCGTCGGCGGCATAGCTGTTCTCAACCCATTCCCAGACATTGCCCAGCATGTCGTAGAGGCCGAACACGTTCGGTTTCTTGCGAGCCACGGGGTGGGTCCGGTCCTGACTGTTCCGGTCATACCACGCGATGAGATCCACCGCATTGTATCTGCCTCCCGCCGTACCGCCGCGCGCCGCATACTCCCATTCGGCCTCGGTGGGAAGTCTCATGCCCACAGCCTCGCAATACCCTCGGGCATCGAACCAACTGAGGCGTTCCACAGGCAGCTTCGGCCCTTTGTACAGGCTTGGGTTCTTGCCCAGGACCTTCGCGTAAGCGGCCTGGGTGACTTCGGTTTGTCCGATCCAAAAGCCTTTTCCGATGGGAACCTCATGCGGCGCATCCTCCCAGCCATAACACTCCGCATCGCCCTGCGAGCAGCCCATCGCGAACACCCCCGCATGGATCCACACATAGGTCAGGTCATCTTTGGGATTTTGTTTGGTCTGGGCGGTTAAGGCCGGCACGCCGGCAACCGCGAGAAGAGAAGCGAAAACGATTCGGCTCATGAACGAAGTGCCGCCATCGGATCAGTGCGCAGCACGCTTTTCGAGCGCTCACCCACCCCGATATCAAACGCCCTCTTCTTCCTCTGCGCCCGAAAGAGTTTCATGGAAATCGTCGCCCCACCCCGAATCGATTTCCAAAAACTCTGCGTCTCCGCGCCTTCGCGGTGAAATCGCGGTAGGGTCGCGGCCATTATTTCGGATAGCCGGGAGTGGCTTTGACTTCGGCGATCTGCTTGTCGTGCCGCATAGTGTGCAGAGGGGCATAGATCAGCCACTGATAGCCGTTTAGAGGGCCGAAGAATGCGTTGTCCACGATGCCTTGCTTAATCGGAGCATCGTTTTCGGCGGCGAACGTAACGATTTCTGCGCGGAGCTTCAAAAATCGCTCCCGCACCTCCACCGGAGTCATGCCGCCCTTGGGCACGATGGCCTCAGCGGCTTGCGCTTTGCCGAGTCGCGGCGCAAGCACGGCCACCAGCCTCTCGGTCTTGCCATTGGTTTTTGCCTCCCAATTCGGATCCGGCGCCAGCGTTATACATTTCTTTACGTTGGCGAATTGTCCCGCCTCGGCGAGCACCACATGCTCGGCCACCTCGCCGACCGACCAGCGATCGGGTGCTGGTTTCCATCTCCATTGCGCGTCCGTGAGGCCATCCACCGCGGCGAGAAACTCAGCCCGCGATTCCTCGAGCCACCGGAGCGCATTGGCCCGCTCTTCTTTGGTCATATGAGGGTCCGCGGCGAGCGCTCGGATGGAAAAGACAAGCAGTGTCGCGACAGCTCCACGCATGGGGGAAGTGTATCATTGCGACGACACCCGCGCGGGCCGGTAGAATTCGCCCAAAGCTTGGAAGACTCCGGCAACTTGGTCCCGGCGCGTCAGTCGCCTTGCTTTTGAAGCGCGCCTCGCTCCGCCACAAGCTTAGCCATCTCTTCACTGATGCCTTCTTTTCGGAGGCCTTCTTCGACACCCTGGCGATCAGCGGCAGACCGGTTCTGGCTTACCTTCCACTTCCCCTCGATCGCCACAATGGGTATCTCCACCCCAATAATCGACTGGATCTGCCCGGCGATGAATGGCTCCGGCGCATCCTGGACGCTCCACGGTGTGGACCGCTTCTGTTCTTGACTAGCCGTCAGATCCTGAATCTGTGCCCGTAGCCAGTCCGAATCGTCCACCACTTGCGGTGTGCCGCGCGCCTGCACGACCGCATAGTTCCAGGTGGGAACCACGCGCCCGTGTTCTCGCTTCGATACGTACCACGATGGCGTGATATAGGCATCAGGCCCTTGAAAAACGACCAGAGTCTCAGCCCCGGAGCGCAGCGCATCCACTTGATCGTTTGCTTTGGCGACATGGGCGCGAAGCGTTCCCTTTGCGCCGCCCTCTACCAGCGTGAATGGTACAAGATTGGCCATCAGGCCGCCCACCCCGGCGGTGATGAGAGTAGCCAGGGGATGAGCGCGGACGAACGCATGCAAAGTCTCTAAGTGCTCTTCCCGGAATACATGTGGCTGATACATAAAGAGTCCTTCAGTGGGCCGCGCCCACAGCACCGCTGCATCTCTCATTGAAGCACTCCATCCAGAACGGCGAGCTCGCGTCCGATCTGTGGGCAGCAAATCCAGCACTCCACGGCCTCATCCGCTGGAACGCCAAACTCAGTCAAGCTGAAGAAACCTTTCTCAGTCACGGCACTTCCCAACAATCTGTATCAGTAGTTTCACCGATTTAGGACACGCGGAATCCTTTACCCAAAATCCGCCTGCTACAACGAAATTAGGGGAGAGTGGCACAACCGTCCCCCCAAAATTCACTATCCAGGAGAAGTTTATGGCAGATATGCAGCCCACCGATTTAATGCAGATTGAAAAAGCAGCCACCACCGAGCCGAAAATCCCCTGCTCGGGCGGCGTCCCGCACGCACCCACCGGCAGAGCCCGTTCCGCTCTGAACGCCATCCGGCATTCGCTTACCGGCCG